>Ga0209344_10002631_pt1 | contig 19495 bp, 17 predicted proteins | sample Cruoilmetagenom6_FD_187293 | JGI IMG/M metagenome (GOLD analysis project Ga0209344, IMG submission 187293) | Oil polluted marine microbial communities from Coal Oil Point, Santa Barbara, California, USA - Santa Barbara Oil Seep Sample 6 (SPAdes)... | ecosystem: Environmental > Aquatic > Marine... | reverse complement strand
ACTTCTGGATTAAACCTACTACTGAAGCTGGATTTATTGCAAATGGAGATATCATACAAGTTTTAGAAATTTTCTCAATTATTGAACTGTATGGTTTTCGCTTTGCGGAAGTTAAAGTGCAAATGGTCGATTATCCTAAAATGCGACCTTTTGAAACGGTTTTACTCTTAGATACGATTGAAGCTGAAACACCTTCATTGCCTTATGAAGACAGTAATAGATTATATCAAGAGGTACAAAAAGATTATGAGGATGAATCTTCAAATTATAAAAAATTCCTAAAGATAAAAGGCAACAAATATTTTAATGCCTTACAGGTTAAATTTTCCTATGCCATAACATGTCATAAATCACAAGGTGGCCAATGGCATACTATTTTTGTTGAGCAACCTTATTTGCCAAACGGAATGGATAGAGATTATTTAAGATGGTTATATACAGCAGTTACCAGAGCAAAAGATAAATTGTATCTTATAGGCTTTAAAGACGATTTTTTTGAAGATATATAACTATGACAACAGAAACCATACTTAGCATTTTTTTAGGCATAGGCTTATCAGCTTCGGTTGGTTTTAGAGTTTTTGTACCTCTGTTTGCCTTAAGCTTAGCCTCTTATTTTAATGTTTGGGAACTTAATGACTCATGGGAATGGATTGGGAGTTTAACAGCAGTAGTAACGCTAGGTGTTGCAACTCTAGTAGAAATATTTGCGTATTATATTCCTTATATAGATAACCTTTTAGATTCAATAGCAATTCCATTAGCAGCAATTGCAGGAACAGCTGTTATGGTGTCAACAGTAGCAGATTTAAGTCCAGTGATTACTTGGGCTTTAGCTATTATAGCAGGAGGAGGCACAGCTGCAGCAGTCGCAGGAAGTTCTGGAGCGACAAGGTTAGCTTCAACAACCACAACTGGAGGAATTGCAAATCCAGTAGTTTCAACAATAGAAACAGGAACTTCTGTAGTGATGTCTGCGTTTTCAATTTTTATTCCTGCACTTGCTTTTATCTTTGTGATTATCATTTTATATATCATTTTTAGACTTTATAAAAAGATTAGACCAAGTCAGCCTTAAATTCCTTTAAAAGTTTTATTTTTGGGTGAATTCTTTCAACAATCTATGAAAATAATTTCAATGATACCTGCACGTTACAGTGCATCACGATTTCCAGGTAAACTCATGCAGAATTTGGAAGGCAAAAGTGTAATTGTAAGAACTTATGAAGCTACAGTTGCGACTCAATTATTTGATGACGTTTATGTGGTTACAGACAGTGAGATCATTTTTAAGGAAATTGTCTCAAACGGAGGAAAAGCAATAATGAGTATAAAAGATCATGAATCAGGTAGTGATAGAATTGCTGAAGCTGTTGAAAATCTTGATGTAGATCTTGTAGTTAATGTGCAAGGAGATGAGCCTTTTACAGAACGTGAAAGTTTAGAGAAAGTTCTTAAAGCGTTTAAAGATGATCACAATAAAGAAATTGATTTAGCGTCCTTAATGGTTGAAATTCATGATTGGGATGAAATTAGTAATCCTAATACTGTTAAAGTTATTGTAGACCAACAGAATTTCGCGCTCTATTTTTCTAGACATGCTATTCCATATCCTAGAGATAAAGAAGCTGGAGCTCGTTATTTTAAACATAAAGGTATTTATGCCTTTAGAAAACAAGCCTTACTAGATTTTTATAAATTACCAATGCAATTTATTGAGGCAACTGAAAAGATTGAGTGTATTCGCTATTTAGAGTATGGTAAACGAATTAAAATGGTGGAAACCACAGTTGAAGGTGTTGAAATAGATACTCCTGAAGATTTAGAACGTGCAAAAAAACTTTGGAAGAGTTGAATAACGACTATAAAGACATAAAAGTAATAGGGTTTGATGCTGATGATACGCTTTGGGTTAATGAAACGTATTTTAGAAATGCTGAATTAGAGTTTGCTAAGCTTTTGGCAAAGTATGAAACCGCTAATAAAATTGACCAAGAGCTATTTAAAATGGAAATGAAAAACCTTCCGCTTTATGGTTATGGAGTTAAAGGATTTGCGCTTTCTATGGTGGAAATGGCATTAGAATTATCTAATAATGAAGTTTCTAACTCAACAATTAATGCTATTTTGAATATAGGTAAAGATATGTTGAATAAACCAGTAGAATTGCTTGAAGGTGTTGAAGAAACACTTAAAACCTTGTCTAGTGATTATAAATTAATTTTAGTGACTAAAGGCGATTTACTAGATCAAGAACGGAAATTAGAGAAATCTGGTTTGATAGATTATTTTCATCATATTGAAGTGCTTAGTGATAAACAGGAAGCTAATTATTCTAAATTGTTAAATCATTTAGACATTAAACCTTCTGAATTTTTAATGATTGGTAATTCATTAAAATCAGATATTTTACCTTTAGTAAATTTAAAGGCTAAAGCAATTCATATACCTTTTCATACCACATGGTTACATGAACAGGTAGGTGATGACGAAACGAATAATAAGACCTATAAAACAGTACATAGTTTACTTGATGTTATTCAAGTATTAAACTAAAAAATTAAAGCAAAGCTTTATTTAAGATTATAAAACGAATGAGCTATAAAAATTATCCAATGGTGTCCAGAGTTGTATTTGGACGAGGCAGTTTTAATCAATTAGGCGATATTATTTCACCTCAAAGGCAAAACATTAAAGCCCCATTTATTTTTTTGGTTGATGATGTATTTGAAAAAAATTCTTGGCTCACGTCTCGAATTCCTATTGCATATAATGATCAATTACTATTTATATCTGCTGAAGAAGAACCTAAAACGTCCCAAGTTGACGAGTTGGTAGAACAAATTATACTAAATCATAAAGATCGTCCGTCTGGTATTATTGGTATTGGAGGAGGTACGATTTTAGATCTTGCCAAAGCAGTAGCAATTCTTCTAACAAATGAAGGTGAAGCAAAAGATTATCAAGGTTGGGATTTAGTAAAAACACCTGCTATTTACCATGTTGGTATTCCTACAATTTCAGGAACAGGAGCAGAAGTGTCTAGAACGACAGTACTTACTGGACCTGAGATGAAGCTTGGAATTAATTCAGATCACACACCTTTTGATCAAGTTATTTTAGACCCAGAATTGACTAAAGATGTTCCAAAAGACCAATGGTTTTTTACTGGAATGGATTGCTATATTCATTGTATAGAATCTTTAAACGGAACGTATCTTAATGCTTTCAGCCAGAGTTATGGCGAGAAGGCATATGAACTATGTCTCGAAATTTTTATGAACGATAATTTAGCAATCGAAGATTCTCAAGATAAACTCATGATGGCATCTTGGCATGGAGGCATGAGTATTGCTTATTCTCAAGTAGGAGTTGCTCATGCAATGAGTTACGGATTGTCTTATTTACTCGGAACAAAGCATGGTATTGGAAATTGTATTGTTTTTGATCATTTAGAAGAATTTTATCCTGATGGAGTAGCGCTGTTTAAAAAAATGCAGGAAAAGCATCATATTAAATTGCCTCAAGGATTATGTGCTAACTTAACTGATGAAGAATTTGATATTATGATTGATGTCGCTCTAGGTCTTGAACCACTTTGGATTAATGCAGTAGGAGAAGACTGGAAAGAAATAATTACCAGAGAAAAGCTAAAAGGATTATATCAAAAGATGTAATATGCGCTGGTTAGCTAAATTTATTTATTTTAAACTTCTTGGCTGGAAAGTCACTGGTAATAAAACGTTTTCAAAAGAATCTATAAAAAAAGCTGTAATTATTGCAGTTCCTCATACGAGCTGGCATGATTTTTTTATCGGAATTTTACTTCGGAAGATTACCAATGTTAAAACCAATTTTGTAGGTAAAAAGGAATTGTTCACATGGCCATTTGGCTATTACTTCAGAGCTGTTGGTGGTGCTCCTTTAGACCGAACTTCTGGTCAAAATAAAGTACAAGCTATTGCTAAATTATTCGAAAATAAAGACGAGTTTAGATTAACACTAGCTCCAGAAGGTACTCGTAAAAAAGTCGAAGATTGGAAAACCGGTTTTTATTATATCGCCAAAGAAGCTAAAGTGCCAATCATTATGTTTACGCTCGATTTCAAGAATAAACAAAATAAAATTTCCGAACCTTTTTATCCAACAGACGATTATGTAGCAGATTTTAAATTCATGAAAGCCTTCTTTAAAGATGTTGTTGGAAAAAAACCTGAATTATCTTAATATAAATCTTGTTTCTTTACTAGTGTTGTGTAGCTATAGGATTTTACTGAAATATTTAATTTTAGTCTAAATATCAATAGCTTAGCTTTTGTTTGGTACAAAATTTGAAATACATAGTGTAATCAATACTGAAACATAAAGTAAACGTTTCCGTCCCTAAAAAGAAACAGTAAAGATTTAAAATAAAAGCTATCTCATTTACGTTGAGTTAGCTTTTGTTTTTTTCGTAGTTATCTAGTAGTCTATTGGTTTGCACTTTTAGTTTATTACTAAAATATTTAGTTTTTCCTAAAACTAATCCTTTTAAACCAAGGGCTTGTTGAGACCATTTATGCAAATTGAAAGTGTCTATATGTTTAATGATTTTTCCATCTTTAAATTCAAAACGAGCTTCAATGCTATTATGAACTTTACGGCCTGTTTTGCTAAATGTGTAAAAAGCTTCCCAAGACGCAACACCTTCATATTCTGAAATTTTAATATTTGAATATGTAATTTTAAAATCTTTATCTTTTTGTGATTCGCACAACATTCTCCACATGTTTTTTTCACGCTCGCCTTTTAAAATTCCAAAAGCAGGATCTTCAAATACAATATCATCATGATAGCAAGATGTCATCGTTTCCGCATCAAGATTTGTGAATGCATTGTAAAATTTTTCAATTAGGTTTTTCATAAATTTTAGAATACATTAAAGTTACTTAATTAGTTTAAAAAAACTAAGAAATTGAATTATTATAGAATTGAAACGCATCAATAATAAGTTCATTAGTTACTAAACAATCTATTTTTGGTTGTCCGATAGCTTCTAACAATACAAAATTAATGTTGCCATGCTCATTTTTCTTATCGTATTTTAAAAGTTCAATAATTGGAGCATAATCTTTGTATTCAAAAGCAACTGGTTCATAAATCGTATTGATAGCATTGGTAATACTTTCTAAATCTTTTTTTGAAAAGTTTAGAGATTCAGCAGATAAATAACATTCTAAAATCATGCCTATTGCTATAGCTTCACCATGTAAAAGTTCTTCTTTTGTTTCAGATTCAAGGAAGTAAGATTCAATAGCATGTCCAAGTGTATGACCAAAATTAAGGTGTTTTCTTATGCCTTGCTCATTAGGATCTTCGGTAACAATTGTTTTTTTAATTAATACAGATTCGTAAATTAAGTCATCCAAATCGTTTAAGGTAAGTTTAGATAAATCAGTTAAGGTTTCAAAATAGGTTTTGTCTTTAATTAATCCATGTTTAAGCATTTCTGCTAATCCAGATTTTAATTGATTTTTTGGTAGTGTATCTAAAAACGAAGTGTCAATTAAAACCATATCACCAGAATTAATAACTCCAATTTGATTTTTAACAACACCAAGATCAATACCAGTTTTTCCTCCAACAGATGCATCAACCATAGCGAGTAAAGACGTTGGTATATTAATGTATTTAATACCTCTTTTAAAAGTACTAGCTACAAATCCACCGAGATCTGTTACAACGCCACCTCCAAGATTGAGCACTATACTTTTTCGATCTGCATTTAGTTCAGATAGAGCATTCCAAACACCTACACAAGTTTCAATTGTTTTGTGTTCCTCACCAGCTTCAATCTCAATAATTTCGATAGTAATATTCGTTTGCAATTGAGACATGAGTTTTGGTAAACAATGCTCATGCGTATTAGAATCGACAAGGATAAAAATCTTTGAAAAATTATGATGATCTATATACTGATTAAGTTCATTATAGCCTTTAGAATTAAAATGAACTTTATATGTTTTTGTTTCTATGGAATTTATAGTCATAAGTATCTTAATAAGAAAGTGGAAAATTAGCTGTTTTTAGTAAAATAATACCTACCAAATAATTATTTTTGATATATATTTTTTTTTAATGAAAACAGACACTCTTTTTGATAATACTGAAGTTGCTTTTGCACTCAAAAATGATGCTCAGTTAGAACGTGCTTATTTTTTGTTTAAGATGATTTCTCATCAACCTTTAGTAAGAATAGGAACTGCTGCAACCAATTTTGCTTTAAAGGCAAAATTACCTGTAGAAGGATTAATTAGATCAACTGTTTTTGATCACTTTTGTGGAGGTGTTAATGAAGAGGATTGTCTACCTGTTATTGATAAAATGTTTACAAAAGGTGTGTGTTCTGTTTTAGATTATTCTGTAGAAGGAAAAGAAGATGAATCTACTTTTGACGAAGCCAGAGACAAGATTTTAAAAATTGTAAAGTTTGCCGATGAAAAAGAAGCAATGCCAATAGTTGTATTTAAACCAACTGGTTTTGGTCGCTTTTATTTATATCAGAAAAAAGGAGAAGGCAAAATCTTTTCAACTGAAGAGCAGGAGGAATGGAATAGAATAATAGCACGTTTTGATGCGGTCTGTTCTTTAGCTAAAGAAAAAGATGTAGAGGTTTTAATTGATGGTGAAGAAAGTTGGATGCAAGATGCTGCAGATGAACTTTGTGAAGATTTGATGCGAAAATATAATCAAGAAAAGCCCATTGTTTATAATACATTGCAAACCTATCGTTGGGATCGATTTGAGTATTTAAAAGGAATTCATGAGCGTGCTAAATCTCAAAATTTTAAAGTAGGTTTTAAAATTGTAAGAGGTGCTTATATGGAGAAGGAACGCAATAGAGCAGAAGATAAAGGATATCAGTCACCAATTTGTGAAACGAAGCAAGCAACAGATGATAATTTTAATTCATGTATGACTTATATTTTAAATAATCTCGATGTTATTTCGTTATTTATAGGAACTCATAATGAGCAAAGTTGTTATTTAGCTATGAATTTAATGGAACAATTTGGTATTGATAAAAAAGATAACAATGTTTGGTTTGGTCAACTTTATGGTATGAGTGACCATATCAGTTTTAATTTGGCAGAACAAGGTTATAATGTTGCTAAATATGTGCCTTTCGGACCTGTTAAAGATGTGATGCCTTACTTAATTAGAAGAGCAGAAGAAAACACGTCAGTGGCTGGACAAACAAGTAGAGAGCTCAATTTATTAAAATTAGAAAAATCACGTAGAAAATTATAATAAAAAAGCCACAAACTAAATAATGTGGCTTTTTTTTATTAAAAAATTCCGAATCTCTTCTTTTTTCTATGTGGATTATTTCCATAGCCATAACCATAGCCTTTCTTTTTAATTGTACCATTTAAAAGTAGAGCCATATTAGGTAATCGCTTGTCGTCATAAAGTGTTTGTGCGATATGTAACTCACGTTTATCAATATTATTAACACTAACTACATATATGAACATATCTGCGTGATCACTTATTAATAAAGTATCAGTAACTAGACCAACAGCAGCTGTGTCAACAAGAATATAATCATAATTTTCTTTTGCTAAATTGAATAGTTCATTTACACGTTCATTCAAAAGTAATTCAGCAGGATTTGGAGGAATTGTCCCAGAAGGAATAACATCTAAAAACTTATTTTCTTCGAGTTTTACAGTAACATCTGCAATAGTTAAAGATTTATCTGAAATAAAATCGGTTAATCCTCTATCTGCCTTTATATTTAAGTAATCGTTAACACGTGGAACTCTAATATCTGTTTCTATTAATAGTACTTTCTTTTCTGAAAAAGAAAAAGATTTAGCAAGGTTAGTGGTTGTATGTGATTTTCCTTCTTGGGCAGTAGTAGAAGTAACAAATAATGTTTTACAAGTATTGGCATTATCCTGAAGCATAAAATTAATATTAGATCTTATAATTCTAAATGCTTCTGCCTTTGGAGAATAATCAACTTTTTGAACCATAAGTTTCTTTTTATCAGATTTAGGTATGTCGCCTAAATAAGGAATATTTAAAACTTTATCTAAGTCTTTTTTAGATTCAATAGTTGTGTTTAAAAGCTCTTTAGTATATATTAAAGAAAGGGGAATCGCTAAACCTAAAATTAATGAGGCAAGATAAACAATGTTCTTTTTTGGAGTTACAGGAGATGCTGTCACGTAAGCTTTATCTACTATTTTAGCATTAGGAGAAGACATGCCTTGTGAAATTGCAGTTTCTTCTCTTTTTTGTAATAAATATAAGTATAGGGATTCTTTTATATCTTGTTGACGTTTTACATCTCTAAATTGTCTAGCTTTTCCAGGCGCTGAATATATTTGAGAACTTATTCTAGCATCTTCCTGATTTAAAGAATTTAATGTGATGTTATTTGCAGACCTAATGTTGTCTAAACTTTGATTTAAGTTTTGTTTTAAGGCATTGATCTGTTGGTTTAAATTTATAACAGTTGGGTTTTTTTCAGTTGAATTTTTTAAAATACGATCACGTTGTAAAACCAATTCATTATGACTTTTAGTAATTTGCATAACTGAATTATCGGCAATACCAACATCTGCAGGTAGAAGATCACTATCAGAATCCCTGTTATTTAAATGATCTTTCATATAATCAATTAACTGAATCTGATTTGATGTATTTATAATTTTAGCATCATTAGCTTTTTCACTTTGTAAGAATATGTCTGCTTGTGAAGCTAAAGCTGTTAATCTATTGTTTTTTTGAAGATTTTCTGCAGTAAAATCGACTTGTTCTAGTTCATTTGAAACGACGTTAAGTCTATTATTAATGAAATCTGAAGTGGTCTTAACAATCTTTTCTTTATCTTCAATGACATCATCATTATACTTTTCTACAAGTTTATCTAAAACCAAAGCGGCTTTATATTTTATGCTTTCTTTTAAATTGATTTGGATAATATTTGAACCCTTTTCGTTAGATGTTTTAAATTTACCTTGATAAGATTCGACTACATTTTCAATATTTGACAATTGAATTTTAATAGCTGTTCCAGGTTTTACTTCATATCTTCCAGTATTAGGAGTAATTATAAAATCTCCGAAACCAGAACTTATTCGATCTCCAAATGAATATTCTTTAGCATTTGCACTTTCTATATCGAAAAGTTCACTTCCTTCTTCATTAGATAGTGTGAATTTTGTTGATGATTTTACTTTTAAATGAAATGTTGTGTCAACAGTACTGATGAGTGAATCACTTTCAAAAAAGTTAAGAATAACAGGAGGGTTTTTGTAGACTTCTTGCTCTTTAATTTTTCCTTTTACATAGTACTTTATATTAAGTTTTAAGTCTTCAACAACTTTTCTAACTAGATTTCTAGATTTTATAATTTCTATTTCATCAGTTATGTTGCTGAAGTCTGTAGAGAACATTCCATAATCTTGTAACGCAGATAATTCTGGCATAGATTTGGACTGCTTTTCACTGTTAATTTTTATTATAGCAGTAGCTTGATATTGATAGTTGGCATATCTTAAATAAAGAAAAGCTGTACCTATTGATATGATTAAACATAAAAAAATAAACTTCCATTTTGATATAAATAAATCAACGTAATCCCTCAGTTCGTTTTGTAAACTGCTTGTTTTGTTGGTACTCATAATGATAAACTTATTTGTTAGAGTTGATAATTATAGCAGTAATAGTGGCTAAAGTAGCTACTGCAGAAATAATGACACCAGTATTTTGGTTGTAAGCTGATTGGCGCACTTTAGCATTATTTGGTTCAACATAAATCACATCATTTTGTGATAAATAATACACAGGTGAGTTTACTACGTTTATCGATGTTAAGTCGAGTTTTGCATATTTCTTTTTACCATCGACTTCGCGAATTAAAAAGACATTATCTCTTTTTCCATAAATGGATAAATCTCCAGCTAGCCCCAAAGCTTCAGATAACGAAATTCTTTCATCCTGTATCGTGTATGTTCCAGGATTATTGACTTCACCTAAAACAGTGACTGTGAAATTAATAAGTCTAATATTAACAATGGCATCTGTAACATATTCTCTTAATCTTTCTTTAAGCATTTCAGTAGCTTGAGTTCTAGTAAGTCCGCCTACATGTAAAGTTCCTAAAACAGGAAATTCAATATTACCCATTTGATCTACCAAGTACGTTTGTCTCAAAAGGTTACCATTAGCAGTTAAATCACTACCGCTATTGTTATTCGCATATGAAACAGGCGATAAATTAAATGGCATTACAGCAGCAGGCTCAATCGATGATACATCTATGGTAAGAATATCATTAGTTTTATATGTTAATTCAAACATATTATCTAATTTACTTTCAGTACTTAATGGTTCATCTTGGAAATAAACAATATCTTTTCTAGAAGCACATGATGATGCAATTACAAGAACAATAATTGATAAAAATTTGATTGTGTGTTTTAGGTTTAAATGTTTATTCATTGTTTTTTATTTAGGAGCCTTCATTATTTTTTAGAATCTAATACTTCAAATTTAGAATTATTAGAAATATATTCGGGTAAGATATGTTTTATAAGTGATACAACTTCTAGATTTTGAACCTTAGAATTTACTAAACATAAATTAGCAATTTTTGTTGAAATATCATCGACATCGATAGCTTTAGTTTTAGCGATCATAATTTTTTCATGATAGGTAGGTCTTGTTTTTTCACCATCAGCTAATAGTTCTTCATATATTTTTTCTCCAGGACGTAATCCTGTTATTTTAATATCAATATCTTCAGGATAACGAAGTCCTGATAAAATAATCATATTTTTCGCAAGGTCATATATCTTAACAGATTCTCCCATGTCAAACACAAAAATTTCTCCACCATTACCCATGGTTGCTGCTTCTAAGACTAATTGACAAGCTTCAGAAATGGTCATAAAATATCTTGTAATATCTTCGTGTGTTACAGTTAGTGGACCACCTGCGTCAATTTGTTTTTTAAATAAAGGTATTACAGAGCCGTTAGATCCTAATACATTTCCAAAGCGAGTTGTGATAAATTTTGTTTGTCCTTTACCTTGCAAACAATTTACGTAGAGCTCAGCAATACGCTTTGTTGCTCCCATAACATTGGTTGGGTTTACAGCTTTATCAGTAGAAATAAGTACAAATTTGTTTACGCCATGTTTCACAGCCAAATTAGCCATATTCCTTGTACCTCCAATATTTACTCTTACAGCTTCATAAGGGTTGTTTTCCATTAAAGGAACGTGTTTGTAAGCTGCTGCATGGAATACAATTTTAGGACGATACATTTGGAAAAGGCTTTCAATACGCTTGGTATCGCGAACATCAGCAACAATTGCAATAAAGTTTTTTATACCATTTCTAATAAATTCTTGTTGAAGCTCATACAATGCAGACTCGGCTGTATCAATAAGAATCAGCTTTTTGTAGGCGTAGTTAGTTGCCTTTCTTGCTATTTCACTACCAATAGAACCTGCTGCTCCAGTGATAAATATAATTTGATTTTCATATTCATGTACTAATGCAGGATTAATAATTGTTATTGGCTCTCTTCCTAAAAGATCTTCAATTTTTACATCTTTTATTTGACCAACACTTAAGTCTCCATCAATCCATGTTTGAACTGGAGGAACAATTTTAACTTTTAAACCTAATTCAAAAAGTATGCTAGATATTTCTAAAAGTCTTGAAGGTTCAATATTTTGAATAGAAATAACAACTTCTTCAATGGCTTGTTTTTCTATAAGATCAGTAGTAATCTTTTGTAAACTATAAACATATAATGTGTTTATTTTTTTTCCAACCTTACGATCATTATCATCTATAAAAGCAACGACTTCATGACTGTTTTTTGGGTCATTTGTTATGGCATCATAAGTAAGCATACCAGAACTTCCAGCGCCATAAATCATGACTCTTTTTTTGTTTTTAAAATCTTGCATTAAATGGTTATACACCGATTTTATAAAGAGTTTAAAACCTACTAAGAATAAGATGTTTAACAATAAATGGATATAAATTACAGATCCAGAGATGTTAAAAATACTTTGGTAATGAAATTTTCGACTAAAAAAAGTAGTAACAATAAGAATGGTGGCTAAAATGTTTACACCAATAATGATGTTTACTACATCCTTAAAACCCGTAAATCTAACGACACCTTTATATGAACCTACAAGTAAAAAGCTTATAAAAGCAGCAAGAAAAACAAAAGGTATTTGTTTAAACATTACTACAACATCAAAATCTATGATAAAATTAAAACGAATGATATGCGCTATAACAAACGTACATGCTACAACGGTAAGGTCGAATAACATTACCAACCATTTCGAGGCATATTTTTGCGATATGTTTTGAAGTTGACGTTTTATCATGCTCTAAAATACGTTTTTATTGCAGAAGTTACTCTATTCAATTCATTTTCAGTTAAATTTGAACCACTAGGCAAACATAAGCCTTTTTTAAATAAGTCATCTGAAACACCATTTAAATAGCTTGGACAAGATTTAAAAACGGGTTGTTGATGCATTGGTTTCCATAGTGGTCTAGACTCAATATTATAGTCTAGTAGCTTTAATCTTAAGCCTTCTCTAATCTCTTCTGAAGGCGTTAAAATACAACTCAACCATCTATTAGAATAGAAGTCTTTAGGTTCATTTAAAAATGTGATTTCGTCAATAGTGTTGAGTTCAGATTTATACGTGTCAAAATTATGGCGTCTAGCAAGTACACGATCATCAAGAACTTCCATTTGCCCTCTTCCAATACCTGCTAATACATTTGATAATCTATAATTATAACCAATTGAAGAATGTAAGTATTCTACAGCATTATCTCTAGCTTGAGTAGATAAAAATACGGCTTTTTGCTTTATAGATTTATCTTTAGTAATCAAAGCTCCTCCACCAGAAGTGGTTATGATTTTATTTCCATTAAAGGAGAGTATCGAAAGATCTCCAAATGTTCCGCATTTTATATTTTTATAACTACTACCTAATGCTTCAGCACTATCTTCAACTACAGGAATATTAAAAGCATTAGCAATATTATGAATTTCGTCAGCTTTATAAGGCATGCCGTAAAGATGAACAGCTATAATTGCTTTTGGTTTTTTTCCTTTTTTTATTCTATCCTGAATGGCTGTTTCTAGTGCTTCAGGACACATATTCCAGGTGTCTACTTCACTGTCTACAAAAATAGGTGTTGCTCCTTGGTATACAATAGGGTTTGCTGAGGCTGAAAATGTTTTACTCTGACAGATAATTTCGTCACCTTCTTTAACATTTAATAAAATAAGAGCTAGGTGAAGCGAAGCAGTTCCAGAACTTAAAACAGCAGCGTGAGTATCTTCTTTAAGATAGTCTTGTAGGTCACTTTCAAAGCCATCAACATGAGGTCCTAGAGGCGCTATCCAATTGGTGTCAAAAGCATTATTGACGAAAGATTGTTCATTACCACCCATATGAGGTGATGACAACCATATTTTAGTATCCATAATCAAAATTGTTAAGTAAATTAATTACTATTCAATAGTATTGTTAAGTGAGGGATTTGGGATTGAAAGTTCCAGCTTAACCAAGAGCATTCAGGATAAAGATGCATTAATAGGCATTTATCAACCAAATAAACACGATAAAAAACAATTTTTCACGTTGATTTATATTTAGTTTGTTCAGATAAGACTTTATTTTACTGTTGAGTAGCTTTAATTTTTTTGGTGAGTCCAGTCATAGTTTCACTTTGGAAACCATAAGTTTCATTTAAAGATTTGTAGGTTTTGAAAATCTCTTCAAGAGTATTGAAATTTTCATCTGTCTGCGCTCCAAAGTTATGAGGATGCCACCAAAGATGAAACATTTCATTCTTTTTCGCAGCATGCGTCATTGCTCGTTTTATTCGTTTTAATTTAAGCGGTTCAAACGTTTTAAATTTGTTACTATATGCTCTTAGTAATCTACTAGAAGGTAGGTTGATAACCTCGCTATTTTTATTTAATTTCAAAACATCATAAGTATTTGGACCAGTAACACTTATGTAAGCGTCTAAAAACTTCAAGGATTTAAGTATTAACCAGTTTTTATAAAACTTTGTGGTATGAATGTTATATATAAATGAATTTTCTTTACCTCTAAAAGAGGTGATTCCATGTTTTTTTAGAACCTCAAGTAAGGGTTTGTCATTTGTTTTATGAGTATCTATCATATTTCTTGGAAAAACAAGGCTTTTTAAATCTATACCTTTTGATTTTGCGATACTTATAGCAGAATTAATGTCATCATCAAATTGTTCTAGAGTTTGTCCTGGTTCATGGCAATAGTAATGACAGTATGTATGAGTTCCTATTTCATGATTACCATTGTTTTTAATTTTTTCGACATTAGAAAGTCCATAATGAAATGGATCTTCTTTTTCATTCTCTCCAATAGTTTCTATTATGGTGTAAGGAGAATATTTTTCTTCTTGATAAGTAGGTTTATTTTTTGGTGCAAACTTTAATAGTTCACTTTTATCACTAGCAAATAAGAAACCAACTGTAGAAAATGTAAGTTTAACGCCGTATTTATCACTCATTTCTAGGAGTCTGTCAATTACTTTTCCGACATTTTCTAAGTTTTGTCGGTAAGCTTCAATAGACCTTTTGTCAAAAACGCCCCAATGAATTTCATAGTCTAAAGAAATGATAAAATGACCTTTCATAATATTATAAATATTTGGCTCAAAAGTAAATAAAATAAACAGGATATTTAAATAACCATAAATGATAATAACTTATCAAAAATGTTACATTTGTATTGATATTTGAAAGACTAGTTTTACAATTTAATTTAATGAAAACCAATCCTTTTACATCTCTACAATACGAAACTATTTGGTCTAAACACTTTAATGAAGGACAAGATTTGGTGTCCTTTGACTTTATTAAAGAAGTTAAGTTTATTAAAAACTCTAAATTTGGTGTTTATGAAAATGCTGGTAGAAACCTTACGAAAGGAATTTATTACGACCTAGATTACAATAAACAAGATTATAAAGGAAAAACTTTTTTAATTTATGATGTTCCAGATTATTTCAATGTAGATGAGTTTAAGGCACCAAAAAACTCTTCACTTAGATTAAAAAAAGTATTTCAGTACCAAGGTTTTTTAATGGATATTTCATCTTATAAAGATCAAGATGAATATATTAATGCTCAATTTAGTTCTAAAAATAGAAGAGAATTTAGGTCAAATCAAAGACGACTAGAGCAGTGTTTTAATATTGAATATTCTTTTTTACATGGAGAAGTAAGCAAGGCTAGATTTGATGTTGTTTTCGATAAGTTTTATAAGCTTTTAAATAAGCGTTTTGCAGGAAAACAAGTCAACTATCATCACTTAAGTCCTGATAAATGGAATTATTATAAGGAACTTGTATACACGATGCTGCAAGATAAAAAAGCATCGTTGTTGCTTATAAATAGGGATGATACTCCAATAGGTGTGACTTTAAATTTTCATTCAGAAGATATTTTATTTGAAACCATTACCGTTTTTGATCCTGATTACTATAAGTTTAGTGTTGGTAAAACGTCTATTATTAAATTATTAGAGTGGTGTTTCGAAAATAATTATCGAATATCAGATTTCTCAAAAGGGGATTTTGATTACAAGCACAAATGGAGTAATCTAGTGTATGATTTTAATTATCATATTTTGTATGATTCAAAATCTATTCAATCAATAATTAAGGCCAATTTATTAGAGACGTTTTATAAAACAAAACTTTACTTACGACGTAAAAAGGTTAATGAACTTTATAGAAAGTATAGATTTATATTGCAAGAAAATAAAAAAGAATCTTTTGAAGCTCTTACAGCTATTAAATTTGAAAAACTAGATGATTTTAAAGCTTCTAACGATTATGCACTTATTGATTATGAGTTAGAGGCAAATAATTTTTTAAAACAATATGTTTATACGTTTGCTTTTGCAAATCCAGAGGCCATAGATCATATAAAAGTGTATAAGAGTAATGAGAATACAAATGCATATGTCATCTCTGGTTCTAAAAAATCACAACGCATCACGTTTAATTAGCCGATTTAATTTCCAACATTCTATCACATTTAGAAAATAACTTTCCAGCTTTATATTGGTTAAATTTAGCGACATCTGTATTGCCTTTTAGCCATTCAATATAAATTGCTGTAGTATCAATTCCTGCTTCATGTGAAAACGGGTAACCTCCTCCAAATCTAGGGTTTATTTCCAGAACGTAAAGCTCGTTGTTAGCAATAAATACATCGCAATCTAAGCTGCCAATATGCTTTAGGTTTTCAGATATTATTTTTCCAATATCATTAAATCTTTTATCAATAACAGAGACTGCTTTGTCAGTTTCTCCAGAACGCATATTGACTTTCTCTCTAACAAAAGTGCCAAAATAATTACCTTCAAAATCATTAACGATATCCATACCAAATTCTTGACCATTCATCTTTTCCTGAATGAGTATTGCATTATCAAGATCTTGTTCACTAGCAGTATTTAAAATAGATTTTTTTAACTTTATATGCTGTAGCTTGAAGGCTAAATCTAATTCTTCTTCAGATTCTGGAAAATCGATACCAATAGATGCACTTCCCCAACGAGGCTTGACAACTAGTGGGAATTTAAGAGTTTCATTAAAAATTTCTTCTTTTGCTTTGCGTAAGGAGGTGTATGTTTGAGGAGTTTTTAAGCCAATATCAGAGATAAAGTTGAATGTTTTTACTTTATCAAAAGCGATGTCAATAACACGTTCACTAGAAATAATAACCTTTACGCCAGTTGTTTCTATATCTTCTTTATGTTTAGAAAGTATTGGTAATTCTAGATCATTTAAAGAAATAATAGCATTGATATGATGCGTTTTAACAATATCTTTTAAGGCTTTGATATAATTTGCATCATAGATACTTGGTACTATAATGGCAACATCTGCATCAACCATAGCAGGAGCAGAGCTACTCATATCTGCAGCAAATATTTTACCTTGACCTTGTATTGCGTCCTTAAAATAATTAATCAAATAGTTACGTCGTCCTGCGCAAGTGAATAGTAAATTTAAACTCATTATTTATTGTTGTTTGATTCAGTACCCATAAAATCTGGCACAATGTCATTATCTACACTATAAATTCCGTCTTTTTTAAAGACTTTATAGATGGTTAAAAATATAATTTTTATATCTAATGCAAAAGTAAGGTTGTTTACGTACCAAACATCATATTCAAATTTTTGTTCCCAACTTATGGCATTTCGCCCATTTACTTGAGCCCAACCTGTAATGCCTGGTTTGATATTATGTCGTTGTTTTTGAAATTCATTATATCTAGGCAAATATCTAATTAATAGTGGTCGTGGACCAATTAAACTCATATCGCCTTTAATCACGTTTAATAACTGTGGAATTTCATCTAACGAATACTTTCTAACAAATATGCCTGTTTTGGTGAGACGTTCTCCAGGAGGAAGAAGATTACCATTGGCATCTTTTTTATCATTCATAGTTTTGAATTTGATAATCTTAAAGATGCGTTCATTTTTTCCTGGTCGTTCTTGATAAAAGAAGGCACTTCCATTGTTTTTTACAAGTAATACTAGCCAAACAATACTAAATATTGGGAACGCTAACAAGAAACCAATTGATGCTGCAATAAAGTCTAAAAGGCGTTTTATGAAATTCTTATAAATGCTCATGGTTTTAAAGTTTGGTATAGTTTTAAAATTTCATTCCATACAAATTCTTGTTTGTAGCGTTCTATGATTCTTGACCTTGAATGCGTTATCATGGCTTGGCGTTTTTCGGGATGATCAATCATGAATTGCATGGCATTTTCAAGTGCCTTAGCATCTTTTACTGGAATTATTAAACCGTTGACATTATGTTCTATAATTTCATTACAACCATTGATGTTTCCAACAATACAAGGTAATTCCATACAGCTTCCTTGTAATACAACATTAGGGAACCCCTCGCGATAACTAGGAAAAGCGAGTACATGTGATATAGCGACATAAGGTCTAATATCTTTTTGAACACCAACAGCAAGAATTTGTGTATTAGCTTCTATTAAGGCTTCCGTTTCTGGCAAAAGCGGATCTAAATGATGTTCTCTTGGACCAACTAATAAGAGCTTGCAAGTGTTGTTTTTTTTTGATAAAGTATTGAAAGCAGCTACCAATTCGTTTATACCTTTATCTCTTACAATTCGTCCAATAAAGATAAAAACGAGATCATCGTTAGATATATTTAATTCAGCTTTTAGATTTGTTTTGCTTTCTTCGGAAACTAAAGCTGTATCATAATGTTCTGTGTTAATTCCGTTAGAACTTCCGTTACCAATAACTTTGAGTTTATTTTGTGTTGTAAATTTGTGGTCTAAAATGATACGTTCTAATCCGAATGAATTTGGAAGAATAAGTGTCGAACAACTATAGGTGAATTTTTCAACAGCATTTAATAATTTACGTTTTTTACCAGTAGCTTCAAGTAAAGGTAAACCAGCTATGGTGTGTAAACGATGTGGAACACCAGCTAACTTTGCAGCAAGCATTCCTACGGTTCCAGCTTTAGGCGTATGCGTATGGACAATAAAAGGTTTTTCAGTTTTAAAAAATTTATAAAGTTGATACACTGCTTTTAAATCTTTAAAAGGCGTAATTGTTCGTGTCATTTCTACGACATGAGTCTTGATGCCTTCATTTTGTCTAACTTCCGCTAAAGCATCTCCATCTCCAGAAACTCCAATAACCTCGTAATGATTACTCATAAAACGATGTTGACCTCTTAAGAGCGTTCTTAAAGAGGATGGAACTGTTGTTATACGAATTAGCTTTTGCATAATTAATTGTTAATTTGAGTAAGCATCGTATTGATAAAATTACCAATAGATCTTGATTCGATATAGTCTTTAAAGTATAAGTCTCTGTTTTTATCTGAAGCATTTAAACCTTTATGTAATGCAAATTTCAAAGCATCTATGTTATGTGTTTCACAAGTTACAACACCTTTGATGTTTGCAATTTCTCCAGCACAAGTTGTGCTAACAACATTATCATTTTGAGACATCATTTGCAATAATACATTTGGAAACCCTTCAATTCTTGAGGATACTACACAAAGTTTTGCCTTTCTAAAAATAGGATATACGTTTTTTACATAACCATACAAAATAACACGATTTTGAAGATTAAGAGTTTCAATTTGGTCTATTAGTTTTTGTTGCTCATCATCTGTTCCAACTCCGAGAATTACTAGTTTTAAGCTTGTGTCTTCTAAAAGATGAAAAGCGTCAATAAGAAGGTCAAATCCTTTTTCAGGAATAAAGCGTCCAGCTGCTACCATAAAATTATCTAGTTCAAAATCTATAGTTTGACTAGCCTTAGTCGTTATTTCATCAAGATTTACTGGATTAGGAATCACGACAACTTTG
>Ga0209344_10002630_pt1 | contig 19499 bp, 20 predicted proteins | sample Cruoilmetagenom6_FD_187293 | JGI IMG/M metagenome (GOLD analysis project Ga0209344, IMG submission 187293) | Oil polluted marine microbial communities from Coal Oil Point, Santa Barbara, California, USA - Santa Barbara Oil Seep Sample 6 (SPAdes)... | ecosystem: Environmental > Aquatic > Marine... | reverse complement strand
CTTGCGCTCAAAAACGTTTATCTCCATGGATGGAGTGTATGCAAAAGCAATGTCCGGAACATTGCTTGTCCTGACGTTTTTGTAGTTATTCTAAATAAGTGACGATCAACGCAGACCGGCGGGCGCCTCCTTGGCGCGCCGGCATATTATGGGCAAGGATGCCCGAATGCCGCGATAGCAGGGATAGCGATAGGGGGCTGTCCATCTGTGGACATAAGTGGCGCTTTTTCAGTCACAACCCGAAGGGCTGGGACTATTTTTCCACCCTACGGCGTTGGAAATGACTTATGTATAACAACTACATCGCATCATTTCCGCCTTGTAGAACGAAAAAATAGCCGCCAGCAGTGGTGGATATGAAAGATCAATAAGCCCTAATTTTTATCGATAATGTTGAGTACAGCAAATCAAAGTTGTAACGCATCCCGCCATCTGAAACAGGCTATTTGAATGAACGAAAAACTTGGAATTTCACAGGAAACCTTTGCGTTTTTTCTGCCAATCATCAGTTTGTTTGGCAGCACCGTTATCCTGTTGCTGGTGGTACTTGTTTTAAACTCCCTTGCGTCACGATTTATTCGCCGGACTGTCGACTCCAGTGAATTACGCCGCAAATGGCTGGTGCAGACCCGCAATGGCATTATTCTCATTTTCATTCTGGGATTGATCTTAATCTGGGGAGAAGAACTCAGAACCCTGGCTTTATCCGTTGTAGCGATTGCTGTGGCCTTTGTGGTGGCGACCAAAGAATTGATCCTTTGTGTGACAGGATCACTACTGAAAACCGGTGCAGGCTCTTTTGATATTGGTGACCGGATTCAAGTCAGGGATTTTCGTGGGGATGTTATCGATCAAACCTTGTTGGCAACGACCATACTGGAGGTTGGCCCCGGTAAATTGACCCATCAACGCACCGGGCGTATGGCGGTAATACCCAATGCTTTATTTGTCTCAGAACCCGTTATCAATGAAAGCTATACCCGGCAATACGTTTTGCATGTATTCACGGTGCCGTTTAAACGAACGGATAAGTGGCAGGCTGCGCAGCAAGCTTTATTGGTTGCCGCTTCCAAGCACTGTCTGCCTTATCTTGAGAATGCCCGGCTATATATGCAGAGACTCAGTGATGAACGGGGACTGGATGCAAGTTCAGTGGATCCCCGCGTCACCATTCAAGTTCCTACTGCGGCTGAGATTCATCTGGTGGTACGTTTTCCGGTGAGAGCTTCGCAACGCAGTTATATCGAACAGTTGATTCTTTCAGAAGTATTTACGGAAGATTATTCCGGTAAAGGTAAAAGCACTGACGAAGAGGAAGAAGAGAAAGAGGAAAATTAATTTTCCTCCAGAGCGCAGCTAATAGTTGCCACAGCTACTCTTCATATTTTGGTTCATCCGTGTTGTCGTCTTCGTCATTTCTTCTCTCATCATTGACATTATCATCGGTGATAGCGGACCCCGCCCCGGATTGGTCGCCGGTTTGAGATTCTTCAATAGTGACGGATTCTTTACCGTTATCACTGTTGATGATGACTTGTTTGCCTTCACCATCATCCTCAGCAAACGCCATGGTCATAAAACCTGACGAAAGTACGATGGCAATAATGATTTTGTTAAAAAGGTTTTGCATAAGGTTGATCCTTGTTCGAGTGAAGATCTTAATTGCGTTGGGACTAGCTTGATATTCTATTATCACTATTAGTAAATGATAATGCATCAGGATGCGTTAACTTCAGTTAATCGATTTTAGGAAAATCTCAGCTTTGACTCATCTACAGTTAGAAAAAAATCAGCTGTTCATTTATCTGGTGGCGATATCGCTGGGTTTGATATCTGGTGTGATGTATCCCAATGCAGGCAGCTATTTGGAAGTTGCCGTCTGGCCATTATTAGGACTGCTGTTATTTTCAACCTTTAACCAGGTATCGTTAACGCATCTGCGAGAGACTTCCTTTAGCCCCCGGTTTTTGCTAGCAGCCATAGTGGGTAATTTTGTGTTCATACCAATGGTTGTGGCGGGTTTGTTAATGCTGGCTCCAGATGAACCAGCCATACGCGTGGGCATATTACTGGTGTTATTAGTGCCCTGTACCGACTGGTTTATTACCTTTACTCAGCTTGCCGGCGGCGATACCCGGCAGGCCATCACTTTTGCGCCGATTAGCCTGTTGTTGCAAGTTATATTGTTACCACTTTATCTGTTGGTTTTTCTGGGCAAAGAATTCACTGTCAGTCTGGCGCACAGTGGGATGCTTTGGGCTTTTATCGGTTTAATTGTGGTGCCATTGATATTGGCCTGGTTAACCCAGAAATTCGCTGAGCAGCATCCATCAGGCCAACAGTTCATAAATTATCTGGCATGGTTTCCGGTAATCGTCCTGGCAGCGGTTATGTTTATTATCGCCCGCTCACAAGTGGCTACTGTCTTGGATTCGTTAGCGCTGCTGCCCAATTTGTTGCTGGTGTTTATATTATTTCTGCTGATTGTCGCGTTGATGGCCAGAGTTTTATCGAGGTTATTTCATCTGTCATCTGCACAAGGTAGAGTGTTGGCATTCAGCTTTGGAACCCGCAATTCATTTGTCATGCTGCCATTGGCTTTGGCTTTACCAGCTAATTACGAGTTAGCAGTCGTGGTGATTGTGTTTCAGTCACTGGTCGAGCTGATTGGCATGATGGTGTTTTTATGGTGGGTACCGAAGCGGCTTTTTCCTTAGACAGGTAAATATCAATGGCTGAGCATCAACAACTAACCAATCTTGAGCAATTGTTTGATTGCATTGGGGAAGCTGCTGAGCAAAAGCGCAATGAAAAGGTCTCGATTGACAGCATTATGGAAATGATTGGTCGCCGTTCTTTTGGACCGTTATTGCTGTTGGCAGGCCTGATTATATTGGCACCGGTGATAGGGGATATTCCGGGTGTTCCCACAATTATGGGGTTGTTTATTTTATTAGTTGCTGGTCAATTACTTATTGGTCAGGAACATTTCTGGATGCCCAAATGGTTATTACAACGCGCTGTGCCCAGTGAAAAATTACTCAAGGCAGTTGAATGGTTACGCAAACCTGCACACTTTATCGATAAACTGATCCGTCCAAGATTACTGATCTTTGTTAATGGAACTGCCAAATATCTCATTGCCATTGTCTGTATTTGCATCGCACTGATGTTACCGTTTATGGAAGTGGTACCTTTCAGCGCCAATGCAGGTGGTATTACAATAGTCGCATTTGGTCTTGTATTGATTGCCAGAGATGGTCTGTTAGCTTTATTTTCTTTTATTCTGACGGGCCTGACGGCCTGGCTTATTATTGCCAATCTGCTTTAATTCAACAGCGAAAAAACTGGCTTGCAATATATCAATCGGTCTCCCTGCAGTGAAAACACTGCAAGCCAGTGCTTAACTTTAGTCCGGCACTACAGCACGGCCAACAGTGTTTGCATCAGTGCCAAACCAGAGCGCATTGGTGTCTTTATCAAACACCATGTTTCTAACAGACTGGCCGCCAGAAGGGACTTCATCAATTGCGATGAATTTTTCGTTGGTGCTATCAAAACCGATAAAACGATTTGGCTGCAGCCCCGTTTCGACATACCAGATACGATCCTGACTATCGACGGCCATGGCATATAACCCGGCAGCTTCACCACCCGGCGTCGGCCATTGCTGCATGGATTTATCCTGCGGATTATAAACACCGAGATAGCCCATCCCCGCATCTACCCACCAGACTCGGTTATCAGACGTCAGTCCAATCCTGCGGATAATGCTTTCCTCATGTGGAGTGGGGATGATTTCCAATTGCATTGAATCTGGCTCAATGGTGCCAATCGCGTTGCTGCCCATAAAGGCAATCCAGGGACGATCCTGATTATCAACCACCAGCCCATAAGGACGCATGTAGTTACCTGGTACCTCAATGATTTGCACTTCACCTGTATCAGTGGCCAATTTTCCTATAAAACCGGCTTTTCCCGAACGCTGTACGGTGAACCAGATATTTCCGTCCGATGCCCAGGCCATTGTATGAGGATCATTGACACCATCGGGCATCTCAAAACGAGTCACTTTGCCAGTTTCAGGATCAAGGCGACCAATATGTTGGTCTTTATTGCCGGCATACCACGGATAACCCTCGTCATCGACAATGACGGTGTGTGGACCGGCTTGGGGAATATCATAACGTTGCATATCGCCTGACTGGGGATCCAGCCTCGCAATATAATCTCCTACCTGACCTACAAACCAGACCTGACCATCTGGACTGATATAGGGATCACGAGGTCGACTGTTTTGCCATTCGACTTTCCATTCTTTGATATCCAGAGAGGCCATTTTCTCAGGACTGACCATTTTCTCACCTTTGGATTCATCGGCTGAAGCGTGGCTAATGAACAGCATGCAGCTGAAGACGATTAGGCAACTGGTCCGAATAAAATTTGTAGCAGAGAACGGTTGAGCACTTGTCATATTTACCCTCCAGGGTTGCTTTTGGGAAGCAGTAAGGTGTTGACTATAGAGAACCCCAAAAGTGGTGATTAACTAAAGATAAACAAGCCCTAGAAGGAAGAGAAAAAAATGGATAGTGAATCCGTATTGAAGATTATTTTACTGACAACAGCCGCAGGAATTTGTATTCCGATAGGCGGCTGGGTTGCCTCATTTGAGCGGGTGCATTCTCAGTGGCTGGAAAGAGAATTAAGACATTTCATCATTGCTTTCGGTGGTGGGATTTTATTGGGTGCGGTAACGATAGTGCTGGTCCCGGAAGGTATAAACAATATGCATGACTCGCTCTGGAGTATTCCGGTTATTTTGTCGGGCGGCCTGGTTTTTTTCGGTGTTGAGCGGTTAATGGGAAGCCATAATAACGAATCTCCTCAACTTATGGGCATGATATTGGATTACATTCCTGAGGCTATCGCGCTGGGCGGTTTGATGGCGTTAAATCCAGCATCTGGGCCTTTGCTGGCATTATTGATCGGGTTACAAAATCTACCTGAAGGGTTTAATGCCTATCGAGAACTGAAGCAGCACAACAAACACGATAACGTGTTGCTCAAAATGGCAGCATTAGTGGTACTTGGTCCAATTGCTGGCCTGGTAGGATATTGGTTTTTAGCAGAACATCAATCGTTGCTGGGTGCCATCATGCTGTTCGCTTCAGGCGGGATCTTATATCTCATTTTTCAGGATATTGCCCCACAATCGAAATTGGAAAAACACTGGGCTCCGCCGTTAGGGGCGGTATTGGGTTTTTGTCTGGCCTTGTTTGGCCATTTACTGATGGCAACGCATTAAGTAATGACTTTCTCAGCTGTATCAAAAATAGCAAGTGACTATTTGTTCAAACTTTAACCTATGTAATATCAGTTGGCAGATTAGCTTGCTACCTTAAACTCCGTAGTGCAATTAACAGTCATTTCAACGTAGGCACTACCGTGCTTTTCATCATCTTGGTAGATGGCGAAAAGTATCCGTTTTAATTCTGTTTTATCCAACAGCCCCTAGGCAGGGATTAAATCTGGTCTCATAGGTAAACGATAATTCCCTGGTAGTCATACCAAAATACTTTACTTACAAAAAACAAATCCGGATTTGAAAGAAAATTATAAGGAACGCAATATGGAAACTCTCTCAGCAAATAATAGCAGCGTGTCATGGGCAGCCATTTTCGCTGGTGCTGTCAGTGCAGCAGCCATGACATTAATCATGTTAATACTTGGTTTCGGCCTGGGCTTTTCAGTTATTTCACCTTGGCAGAATGAAGGCGTCACAATGGAAACCATTGGATGGTCGACCATTATCTGGCTAACCATCACACAAATTGTGGCCGCAGGTTTAGGTGGCTATATCGCCGGTCGGCTTCGAACCCACTGGACTGATATCAATATTGATGAAATTTATTTTCGTGATACCGCGCACGGTCTTATCAGTTGGGCGGTGGCAACGCTTATGGTCGCTCTTTTAATACTTTCAAGTGTTAGTGCTGTTATCAGTGGTACAACCAAGGCAGGTGCCTCTCTGGTGCAAGGCGCATCTTCAGTAGCCCCTGCCATCAGTGAAGCGGCATCTGAATCCTCTGATTATTTTACCGATGCTCTATTACGTACAGAGCCAGGAGCTGAAATTGCTCAACGTGCTGATGGTGATGTTCGTGATGAATTATCCAACATATTGGTTCAAGCCTTACGTGACGGTGAGCTGAATGAGGACGACAAACAATATGTTGTGGGATTGGTGGCGAACTATACCGAATTAGATGAATCCGAAGCAGAGCAACGTGTTGATAATGTCATCGAACGTGCAGAGCAAGCCTTAGCAGAGGCTGAGCAGACGGCTCGTGAAGCAGCTGATACTGCATTGGAAGGCGCAACCTTCGCATCATTGTGGATATTTGTCGCGTTATTAATTGGTGCGTATATCGCCAGCTTTATGGCTACAGTTGGTGGTCGTCAACGCGATTCGATTATTCATTAATTGTAGCAGCATGATGACAAATATTTTTTAAGGAGAAATAACATGCGATCAATTCTTTTATGGTTTTTAGGTGTGCCAATTCCAATCATTATTTTATTGATTATCTTGCTTTAAATTTAATCGCAAAAAGGTTAGCGGAGTCGCTCAACGACTCCGCTGATACTGCATAAATGAAAAAGGTTTCTCGCCGATGCAAGCCGCAGGTGTTTGCTATTGAGCTCTTCGGCTCTTAAGTTAACCAGCTTATCGCGACTTCAAAAGGTCAGGTGGTTGATAAAACCCAATATGGAGTTGAATCAATGACAAGAAAAAATAGTGCAATAGACCCAACTGTACTTGGGCAAGCAAACGGAGAACTAGAAACTTCTTTACTGGAAGCGTTTATAGAAGTCCGCCAACAAACTGAAAAGATTTGTGCCAATCTGGAAATTGAAGATCTGGTCGTACAGCCAGCCACTTATGTCAGTCCGCCAAAATGGCATTTGGCTCATACTTCCTGGTTTTTTGACTGTTTTGTTTTAGCACCACTTGAGCTAGCGCAAACCAGCAAATCACCTCAATATCATTTTTTATTCAACTCCTATTACAAAAGTCAGGGTGCTCATTGGCAGCAGTCCAATCGTGGTCAACTGTCTCGGCCGACAGTGAAAGAAATCATGCTTTATCGACAGCAGATTACTGAGGCGATTGTTGAAATTTTTGAAGCGAACGCTCTGTCTGAACAACAACTGGAAATAATTGCCACTGGAATACAGCACGAGCAACAGCATCAAGAATTGTTGTTAATGGATATCAAATTTATTCTGGGTAATCAGCCTTGGCCTGTTGCCTATGAACAGACTGCTGATGCCGATGATATCTTATTGCCCGCCAGAGCCTTGGGCTGGTTGGAATGGACAGAAAATATCTCACTGTTCGGTGCACGTTTGGATGAGTTTTCCTATGACAATGAACGTCCTCGCCATCGGCGTTGGATTAGTGGTTTCCAATTGGCTGATCGGCTGATTAACAATGGCGAATATATGGATTTTATGACCGATGGTGGCTATCGGCGTCCAGAGCTATGGTTAAGTGATGGCTGGGATTGGGTGCAGCAAAATCAAATGACCCATCCACTTTATTGGCGTAAACAAAATCATCACTGGGAGGAATATCACCTCCGCGGCCTGGAACCTTTAAACCCGCATTTACCAGTGAGTCATATCAGTTTTTATGAAGCCGATGCCTATGCACGATGGTTGGGGGCGCGACTGCCTACTGAGTTTGAACTGGAGTCGTATACTTCTCGCAACAGACAGTTGTTTAAGGCAGAAAACGCGTTCTGGGATCCAGAACAATCAATTTATCCCTCACCTGACAGGGCATGTGATGAATTTGATACTGGCTTGCTCTGGCAATGGACGAACAGTGCCTATTCTCCCTATCCTGGATACAAAACTACCAATATGGCGCTTGGGGAATATAACGGTAAGTTCATGGCTAACCAATACGTTTTAAAAGGTGGCTGTGTGGCAACACCTAAACATCATATGCGTGCCAGTTATCGAAATTTTTACCGCCCATATGATCGCTGGGCTTTTACCGGTATTCGTTTAGCAAAGGATTTGTAATGACCTATCTGGTTCTGGATTCAATTCGAAATCAAACGCAAGATGCCCTTAAAGAGCAATTTGCCTTTGATGTTTTAATGGGATTCTCAGCACCATCCAAATATCTGCCAAGTAAATATTTTTATGATGCCAAAGGCAGTAAGTTATTTGAACAGATCACCGAGTTGGAGGAATATTATCCAACGCGTTGTGAATTTGAAATCCTCAGTAAGGTTGGATCTGAACTTGCTGGATTTATCCATGATAAACCATTTGAAATTGTCGAGTTGGGCGCAGGAGATGGATATAAGACCAAAGTTTTGCTAAGCAAACTATTAGAATCCACCGATGCGTTTTCCTACATACCCATCGATATTTCTGAATCGGCGATGGCGGATCTGATCAGTTCATTAAATCAATCCCATCCGACGCTTACCACGCACGGTATTGTCGGTGATTATTTTGCCAGTATCCGCCATCTTGAAAACACATCTGACAGCCGCAAGCTGGTGCTGTTGCTGGGCTCCAATATCGGTAACTTTGATTTTCCAAGTGCCAAACGTTTTTTGCATAGCATCTGGAAATGTCTGAATCATAACGATTTATTATTAATTGGTTTTGATCTGAAAAAAGATATTGATGTATTAACCCGAGCGTATAACGACAAGAAAGGCGTTACCCGGGCCTTTAATTTGAATGTATTAACCCGCATTAATAATGAGCTGGACGGTGAATTTGATTTAAACCGATTTTCGCATCATGGAATGTATAATCCGCGGCATGGCGCGATGGAGAGTTATTTAGTCTCGCTGGAACAACAGGAAGTACATATCGGGGCGCTGGAAAAAACCTTTGAATTTAACCCCTATGAAGCCATCCATCTGGAGCTGTCACATAAATACCTGCTCTCCGATATGCAAAAAATGGCTAATGAAACCGGCTTTAATGTGTTGAAAAATTGGCAAGATTCCCAAGGTTATTTCGCTGATGGTCTTTGGCAGGTTAATAAGGATTTCCCTGAATCACCATTATAGAAAATTTGTCCTTTGAGATTTTCAAGCGTCTAATAAGCAAAAGCACATCCCGACATATTTATACCTTCAAAGGCAATAATGATGAAGCTCAATATCAGCGATTTTCAGGCATTGCCAGACAGCAAGATTAATCTGAAGAAATGGCCTACTCTGATTGACCCTTTATATACCTCAAAAAAACACTACCAAAAAATACTGAAACAGAATGTTGAGGCATTAAGCGAGTTGCAGCATAAGCTTTATGCAGATAATCATTATTCGGTTCTGCTGATTTTTCAGGGCATGGATGCAGCGGGAAAGGATGGAGCTATACGGCATGTGATGTCAGGTATTAATCCACAGGGTTTTCAGGTATTCAGCTTCAAACAGCCCAGTGCAAGCGAACTGGAACATGATTTTCTCTGGCGAACGGCACGTTGCCTGCCGGAACGTGGAAGAATCGGTATTTTTAATCGCTCCTATTATGAAGAGGTGCTGATTGTTAAAGTGCATCCGGAGTTTCTGGTGTCACAGCGCTTACCCGATAAATTGCCACCCAATAAAAGCTTTTGGCAGAACCGTTATCGTTCGATTGCGGATCATGAAGCCCATTTACACCGTAGTGGTACGCGGATCATCAAGTTTTTTCTGCATCAATCCAAAGACGAACAGGCCAGACGTTTTATGCAACGAATTGATGAGCCAGACAAAAACTGGAAACTGACCACAGCCGATATCGAGCAGCGTGAATTCTGGGATGATTACACCAAAGCCTATGAAGACTGCATCAATGCTTCCACAAGCAAAGATGCTCCGTGGTACATCGTGCCAGCGGATGATAAAAAGAATGCCCGGTTAATTATTTCGGAAATTTTTTTAAAAACGCTGAGTGATTTGCCATTAGCCTACCCGCAAGCGACTGATGTCCATAGTTTGGAGTTGCAAACTATTCGTGAGCATTTGAAGAAGTCTTGAGGATTTAAACTTTCACAAATGGGGTATTAATTTAAGGGTAATGCGGTCGATTTTATCGGCGACTTCATCACAAACGACGTATGCACACCGGTCACGCCCTCAATTCGAGTGAGTTTCTGCAATAAAAACTGTTGATAGGCATCCATATCCTTGACGATCACTTTAAGCAAGTAATCTGCTGATTGACCGGTGATCAAGTGACATTCCAACACTTCCGGGTAACTGGCGAGCTTTTCTTCCAAACTACTAAAGCGTTCCGGCGTGTGTTTATCCATGCTGATGCCGATAAAGGCCATCAACGTTAAACCGAGTTTGCGAGCATTCAATAACGCCACGTAGCCATCAATCAAACCGTTTTCTTCCATTTGCTTAACGCGTCGTAGTGTTGGGGAGGGCGAGAGATTAATCGCTTCAGCCAGTTCTTGATTGGAAATGCGTCCCTGCTTTTGCAGAATATCGAGAATCATATGATCATATCGATCCAGTTTTTCAGTCATGATTTACTCCAATAAAATACATTAAAAGCATTTTATGCTTAAAAAATAAATTTATCAGCAATTATATTTGTATTGGTGACGTTTACATGAAACTTTAGCAATTTAATTCTGCAGCTGTCTCTTTATACTATTTCACATGCCTGAACCGGTAGCGTTATGAGCCACAAGCTTTGTTTAACGCAGTTCTCTCAAGTTCATCAAAAGTGAATGGCGGAAACTGAAAAATGATTGGTTACCCTCCATTCAATGTTAAATAAACCTGCCGGAAGCGTTTCTTGGAAAACTACTTTCTCAGGCACTCTATTTTGCTTATCCAGACTCAGGAGTCAGAAGATGATTACCAATCCCGCTCAAAAATATCGTCGCTTTGAGCCAATTCAATTGCCGGATCGCCAATGGCCGAATCAGGTGATTGAAAAGCCACCTATCTGGATGAGCACTGATCTGCGTGATGGCAATCAGGCATTGATTGATCCGATGTCGATCGAAACCAAAATGCGTTATTTCAAAGCCCTGGTGGAAATGGGATTTAAGGAAATCGAGGTCGGATTTCCGTCTGCCTCGGAAACTGACTTTAATCTGGTACGTCGTCTGATCGAAGAAAATGCGATCCCTGATGATGTCACTATTGAAGTATTAACCCAGGCCCGTCAGGATTTAATTGAACGCACTGTGGAGTCACTTAAAGGTGCCCGCCGGGCCATTTTGCATATGTATAATCCGATAGCGCCGGCGTTTCGCAAAATCGTTTACAACACTGATAAAACCGGCGTGAAAGAGATTGCCGAACGCGGTACGCGCTGGGTCAAGAAGTTAACTGAACAGCATCCGGAAACCGAATGGGTTTACCAGTATTCACCTGAAGTGTTTTCCAGCACCGAAGTGGAGTTTGCCAAAGAGGTTTGTGATGCCGTATCAGCCATCTGGCAGCCAACGCCAGAGAAAAAGATGATATTCAATTTGCCGGCCACGGTGGAGATGTCAACACCCAACACTTATGCCGACCAAATTGAATGGATGCATCGTAATTTAAACAATCGAGACAGCATTATTCTGAGCGTGCACCCGCATAATGATCGCGGTACAGCTGTTGCTGCTGCTGAGTTGGCAGTGATGGCTGGCGCTGATCGGGTGGAAGGTTGTTTGTTTGGTAATGGCGAGCGTACCGGCAATGTCGATTTGGTGACGCTGGCGTTGAATTTATATTCTCAAGGTATTCATCCCGGTTTGGATTTCAGCCAGATTGATCAGGTTCGTCAATTGGCCGAAGAGTGCACCCAGTTACCTGTGCATCCTCGTCATCCCTATGCCGGTGAATTGGTGTTTACCGCGTTTTCGGGCTCCCATCAGGATGCCATTAAAAAAGGCTTGGCCAAACAGGATCCGGATGGTTTCTGGGAAGTACCGTATTTGCCAATTGATCCGGCGGATTTAAATCGCAGTTACGATGCGGTGGTCAGGGTGAATAGCCAGTCCGGTAAGGGCGGGGTGAGTTTCCTGTTACAGCAAAAGGCGGGATTTGAGTTGCCGCGTCGCTTGCAGATTGAATTCAGCAAAATTGTGCAACAGCAAAGTGACAGTAGCGGCAAGGAAATTAATGCTGCAACGATTGCGCAATTATTTGATGAAGCTTATCTCGCCGTAAATACGCCTTACCGTTTCAGAAGCAGTAGTGTCGTGGATGATTCGCAAGAGATTGCCAGCGCTGAGGTGCAGTTGGAGCACGGTACAACATCTTTTACGCTTCAGGCCAAAGGTACCGGACCAGTCGATGCTGTGGCAAAGGCCTTGTCTGCACATATTCAGCAGGATATTTCTGTCGTTGATTACCATGAACACGGCATCGGAAGCGGTTCAGAAGCCATAGCGGTGAGTTATGTTGAAATGAAAGTGGGTAATGCACAACCGGTGTTCGGTGTCGGACAGGATAAAAATATCAGCCGGGCTGCCATCAAAGCGCTAATTAATGGGGTAAACCGCTTTCTCTCTATTCAGCGTGAAGCCGCATAAGGTATTGAAAATAATACAAAATGGCTGATAGGCATAGGTAAGGAAGTTTTTCACCTTATCTATGGTTAGAATACTGAATTTGGCCTAAATTTATAATTAACATAATGATTTAAAAGGATTTATTTTTATTTTCTGGCGGTTTGATGTGAGCGGTGATATTCGTTAGGGTGTGAGTAACAGTAAATGGTTAACAGCCATTTTAGTTAAGCTGTTTTTAACCACTATAAAATGAGGCAACCATGTTAAAACAATGTTTTTACACAGTAGCCCTGACAACTCTTTTTGCCAGTACCTCTGCGTTTGCCGCCAGTGATGATACTGGCAAGCATCCTGCTCATGAAATGGATGACTCCGTCTCGCCTGAAGCTGCTGAAATAGATCAGCAGGCCGATTATCAATGGGAGAAAGATAAATCTGCCAATAGCTCGGCAGATAAATCATCGGATAGTAATCATCCAGCCCATGATATGGGCGAGTCTGCAGAACGTATCAATAAAGAATCGAAAGATGATTATCAGGAAAATCGTTCAAATGCAGTAGAGGAGGATAATGCCATGCATCCTGCTCATGAAATGGATGAGGTAGAACCTGTTCAGAAGCGCGGACAATAACACGCTTATCAGTCCCTTTTTAATCAAGCGGCAGATCTGTGGGGTAAGCTCCATGGTTTGTCGCTTTTTTCTTTGAACCAATACTATCCGTATGGTTTAGACTTACTTTTTAACACCAGAATGGAAATGATATGTCCCTGCTAAGAACGGTTTGTCTGATAACCATAGCTTTCTTATCTGGTTGTGCCAGTTGGTCGCCCAACTATGAACAGCCACAGGTCAACATTACCTCATTTTCATTTGCACCTGAATCGAATGGTCTGGCGCCGAGATTTATTATTGGATTGCAGATTATTAATCCGAACCGGAATGACTTACCGTTGAAAGGCATGAGTTATTCGGTCGAAGTGGAAAATAATCGGGTTTTAAGCGGTGCTACACCGGATTTACCGCGTGTTCCAGCATATGGTATGGCTGATTTTACAATTGAAGCCAGTCCAGATTTACTGGGTAGCGCCCGCTTACTGAATCGATTGTTTTCCGGGCAGGCAAAAAGCCTTGATTACCGCTTCAAGGCAAAACTGGATTTGGGAAGGTTAGTGCCTTATCTAAATATTGAAGAGAGCGGCCAGTTCGACTTATCAAACACAGCGGGAAATTAGTTTTTGCTAGGGCTTGTTGATCTTTCATCTCCGCCTCCGTTGTGAGCTGAAAAAGCTTCAATCAAGGCACGAGGAGCGCCTTTTGTGAGATAAATTTATGTATCTCACCCCGTTGGGGCTTGCGCTCAAAAACGTTTATCTCCATGGATGGAGTGGTAGCTCCTGTGCGTCCTGCACCCGCGACACTTGTTCATCTTTGCCCATCGTATGCAAAAGCAATATCTGGAACATTGCTTGTCCTGACGTTTTTTGTAGTTGTTCTAAATAAGCGACGAGCAAAGCTTCCGCATCCTGCTCACGCCCCTGACCTAAATCCATGAAGGCCACGCAGACTGGCGCGCCGGCATATGATGGGCAAGGATGCCCAAATGCCGCGATAGCAGGGATAGCGATAGCGGCCTGTCCATCCGTGGTCATAAGTGGCTCTTTTTCAGTCACACCCCGTAGGACTGGGACTATTTTTGCGGCCGCCTGCGTTGTATGAAATACATCCCTGTATTTCACCGCTACGCGGCCAGCTAAGCTGTTCAAATGCGTTACAGACGCATTTGTCAATCACTTATGTAGGAAGGCTACACGGCGTGCTTTCCGCCTTGCCGGACACAAAAATAGTCGCCAGCAGTGGTGGATCAAAGATAAACAAGCCCTAACAGTTAGGCATCTTTCTATTATCAGGATTGCGCTGCCGAAAAAAATCTGGCAAAGTCTGCGCGGTCTTGTCATCTCGTCAAGCACATCAGGCCTATTCCAAGCCTATAGCCAAGCAGCTTAATTGGGATGTTATCACCGGACAGGGGTAAAGTCGGAGTGCGTTGCCATCGTGGGTAATTTTTCGGCTGTTCAGTGAATACGATTATTGTGGCTTGAATTATCAATCTGCAAATTTAATGGTATGCCGGGTAGCACCGGTCCCTGACAACGGAGATAAAAATGCACCTTTCCATTCAACAGCGTTTTAGTATTTGGGCCGGACTAAGTCTATTGACTGTGGTGGTGGTGACTGCGCTGATCAGTGTTTGGCTATTCGGTTCGATCAAACAGAATCTTGCTGAGCAGGGCCGTGATGTCAGCCAGCAACAGGCACAGCAATATTTACAGATATTAGCTCAGGACACAGCGGCGCAGTTGCGCATTCCTCTGGAAACAGCATTACATACAGCCCAGGCTAATGCCGCGGTAATGCAGGCTATTGTGGCCGATTCATCCATCACAGATAAGCGCGGTCTTGCCGTCAGAACGCTGGAACAAACTTTGACTCTGAATGATGATTTCCTGGGGGCTTACGTGGCATTTGAGCCAAATACTGTGGACGGCAGTGATTTTATGCAGCGTGACAGTTTGGGCAGTGATGCCCGTGGGCGATTCCTGCCCTATGTTGTGCGTTCCGATAAAGACAGCTTTGTGGTGGAAAACCTGGAAGGACTGGAAGATGCTACGCCGGATGAAAATGGCGTAAGAGCAGGTGAATACTATCTTTGTTCCAAAGATCGGAAAAGCAGTTGTGTCATTGACCCCTACCTCTACCCAATTGATGGTGAGCAAGTGCTATTGACCAGTCTGGTTGCTCCGGTAATGCGTGATGGTCGTTTTATTGGCATAAGTGGTATTGATATTTCTGCTGCTTTTTTGCAATCGGTTATTAAGGATGTCGCTGCAGAGCTTTATAAGGGAATGGGGCAGACTTTATTGATCAGTCCACGGGGTGTCATTGTTGGACATAGTCAGCAACCTGAGCTGATTGGCCAGAATCTCAATGCGTTGGATAATGACCTCAGAGAAGCATTACGCAGTGTCAGCGAGGAAGGCCAAAGCCGGATTTTGCAGCAACAGCAACAGTTTATCGTGCTCAGCCCATTTAATCTTCCAGGAAGTGAGCAGGGCTGGGTAACCTATCTGGCGGTTCCGGAAACCGAGGTATTGGCAGCCGTTGCCGAACAGGAGCAATTTCTTGGTCGTGCGCAAACCACCTTTGTAACAACTACCAGTCTGCTGGGTTTGCTTTTAGCCATCATTGGTGTCGGTGTGGTTTGGCTGGTGGCGCGAAGCAGTATCAAACCATTGTCAGAAATGACTACACTGGTAGCCTCAATCGCTGAAGGCGAGGGCGATCTGACGCAGCAACTGGATATCAAACGCCAGGATGAGACGGGTAAATTATCCGGTTTTCTTAACACCTTTATTGGCAAGCTTCGCAGGCTGATCCAGCAATTAATTCCGCTTGGCGACAATGTCAGCAAGTTGTCTGCTGAAGGTCGTGAAATCAGCGAGCAAACCCGAACACAGATGGATCAACAGCAGCAGTTGCTTGAAGAAATGGTTTCTGCGGTAACCGAAATGGCAGCTTCAGCGCAGCAGATTGCCGGAAATGCCGATCGCACATCACAATTTGTCAGTAACGCCAATGAGTCATCACAGTCTGGTGCTGGACTGGTGCAACGTACCTCAGAGTCAATTCATCAGGTCAGTAATAGTGTGCAGGAATCTCAATCAGCGATGTTGGAGCTTGAAAAAAACAGTGAGGCGATTGTCAGCATTTTGTCAGTGATTCAGGGAATTGCTGAACAGACCAATTTGTTGGCACTTAATGCAGCAATTGAAGCAGCGCGGGCCGGGGATAAAGGACGTGGTTTTGCTGTGGTAGCAGATGAAGTAAGAGCCCTGGCAAGTCGGACTCAGGTGGCCACTGTTGATATTCAGGAAAAGCTCAATATACTGCAAAAAGGCAGTCGACAGGCAGCCGCCAAAATGCAGCAAAGTGGGCAACAAGTTACTGAAACCGTTGATTTGGCTCGTGCAGCAGAATCGGCATTGCAGGATATTCAGAAAGCTATCATGGAAGTCACCGAAATGACGTTTCAGATTGCTTCAGCGACCGAAGAGCAAAGTGCAGTATGTGAGGATGTCAGTAAAAATCTCACTCAAATTTCTCAGCTTGTCGAACATACCACCGAAGGCGCTCGCCATCTGAATCAGGTAGGAAATCAGCTGGACGAAGCTGCCAATAGCCTTAAACTTCAGTTAAGTTCGTTCAAGGTCTGATCTGGCTTTTATGGCAATCCAGGCATTCACATTTGAATACGGCCACCGGTGACGCCATAAATTTCCCCGGTCACATAGCTGGCATCTGCTGAGGCCAGAAAGACATAAACCGGTGCCAGTTCAGCCGGCTGGGCCGGGCGGCCAAATAAGGTATTGGCACCAAAGTTTTTCACTTTTTCATCAGGCATGGTGGCCGGGATTAATGGTGTCCAGACCGGACCTGGTGCCACCCCGTTTACTCTGACGCCCTGGTTAATGGCTTCAGAAGCTAATGACAGGGTGAAATTGGCAATCGCCGCTTTGGTTGCTGCATAGGGAGCAAGATTGCTGCTGGGTTCAAATGCCTGGATAGAGGTGGTGTTAATAATGGATCCACCTGGTGGAATATGGTTTAACGCCGCCCGTGAAAAATGGAAAAAGGCTTCAATATTGGTTTGAAATGCATAACTGATTTCCTCATCGGGAATATCCTGCAATGATTCATAGGTTTGCTGAAAAGCGGCGTTATTGATCAGAATATCCAGCCGACCAAATTCTTCGATACATACTTCCACGGCTCTATCACAGGCCGGTCGGTTATTTGACTGATCCATTTTTATCGAAATAACTTCTCTACCAGCTTCCCGTACCAGGCGTTCAGTCTCATGTGCATCTTCTTCTTCGCTGAGATAGGTAAATACAATATTTGCCCCCTCACGAGCATAGGCCAAAGCCACCGCCATCCCAATGCCACTGTCGCCCCCTGTAATCAGTGCTACTTTTCCGACAAGTCGATCATGACCTTGATAGCTGTTTTCTCCATGGTCAGGAGTCGGTTTCATGCTGCTTTCCTGACCGGGCAATTTCTGTGGCTGCGTTTCAAATTCGGGACGAGGGTAACAATTTCTTGGATCCGTGAAGGTGTTTTGTGTCATGGCTGAAATCCTCATAAATCATTAATAGAAAAACACTTAATGAATAACCCAATTGCAAAAGTTATTCCGATCACGATTCAACGAGAAAACAGTCAATGATGACGAGCTGCTGATGCGTAATTAGATGTATTTACCGGAACAATGCCCGGGTAAAAATTACTGGCGATAGGAATTTTTTATACAGGTAACCCTTTATTTTGCTGAGTTAATTGAAACAGAATCCCGGGCCAGACATTGTGCAGCCTTGTTTCACGGTGAAAAAAATTCTCTGGCATACAGATTGCGATAGTGTTGATTAGATTTTGGCTAAGGCCAATAAATGATGCATTGCAATATATGTACGCTAAGTAACGAACAGACTGAGATGTTTGGGAGAGAATCATGAATATCCGAGAAATCATGCATCCGGAAATTGAAATGGTCAGTGTTACCACAAGCGTTAAAGATGAGTACCGAGAAATGGCTGCCTGAGTGGCAGTAGCAAATGGAAGGTCGGGTTTAAAGATGAATAAGCATTTAATATTTAATAAAAAATTTAAAGGCACCCGATGGAAGTAATTAATGAGAGTGATGTAATGGAGACTGAAGAGATAATCAGCAAGCTTAATGATCTGGTTGCATTGGAATTTAATGCTATCGAGACATACGAAATGGCAATTGAACGGCTGGAAAATCTCGACTATCGAGCAAAAATGACGGAGTTTCTTGGCGAGCATGAGCGCCACTTGATGGACTTATGTGACGCAATTATTGAGGAAGGTGGAACACCACTGGATGGGGGAGATTACAAACAATTTCTCACCAAGGGGCCCGTAATCATTGCGGGTATTGGTGGTGATAAATCGGTTTTGAAAGCTATGCTGCTCAATGAGGGGTTAGCCAACAAACTTTTTAAAAATGCTAATGATGAAATATATCCTGGCTATATCCAATTAATGCTGAAGCAGGCTCTTGGAGATCTACGTCACCATCGGGTCTGGATTGAATCAGCAATAGAACAACTTGAGTAAAACAGACGAAAAATTATCAAGGTATGCAAGCAACATTTACTTATATAGAACTGTCTTTTTAAAAGATAGCTTAATGAAGGACTAAAGAAATGCATAAAAAATTATTTCTTTCAGCAAGCGTTTCGGCTTTGTTAACCGTTACCTCAGTAATGGCAGAGGATTTAAATCAACCTCAGGACCACCGTTCAACCATTAACCAGAAACAGGAAAATCAGGTTGGAAAACCCATCGATAATCGAGTTGATAGTCAGATAAAACAGAATCAACAAAACACAACTGTCAATCCTCCTGAAACTGAGCCATTGCCGACAACCCCTCCTTCAAGATCGGTTATCACGCCTGAACCAACGCCACCACCTTCGCGCATAAACCCGAAAAGCACCGATCAGGCTCTCCCCGAAATCCAATCGCCACAGGGTATTGCGCCAGATGTGCCGGATTCAGCCTATCCGGATGATAACCCTACACCACAACGTTGAAATGAGGGTGAAACATTAAATGACGAGAATCGAATTCAATTGCTCAAGTTGGTTGAGCTTGAGGTGTTAAAGAGCCAGTTTGGATGACACCGCTTTCATAACCAAAGCTATATAGGGTCAAACAGATAAAAGGATGCTGCCATGCCACACGCTAGAAAGTTAGATAACCAGCCTATACCGAGTCAACAGCCTCGGTTTTCTAAAACAGTCACGGATGATGAACATACAACTACGAGCACTAATTCTGGAAATATCAGAGCTAAAATCATGCTTCAT
>Ga0209344_10002629_pt1 | contig 19507 bp, 16 predicted proteins | sample Cruoilmetagenom6_FD_187293 | JGI IMG/M metagenome (GOLD analysis project Ga0209344, IMG submission 187293) | Oil polluted marine microbial communities from Coal Oil Point, Santa Barbara, California, USA - Santa Barbara Oil Seep Sample 6 (SPAdes)... | ecosystem: Environmental > Aquatic > Marine... | reverse complement strand
CCCGACGCACATCAGCCACAATTTCCCGTAATTTCTGCTCGATATCGAAAATTTTGTCATTGAGTTGCCTGACCTGAACACCGAAAAGCAGTTCCTGTACCTGCTCTATCCCAGCAGGCCCAGCAGGCATAGGTATAGCCTGACTGTGTATCCCACCATTATTTGTTGGCACATCGGGATCAGTTTGTACTCCCTCATTGTTCTCATTCACGCTTTCGCTTCCCTCTAATGGTTTATCTTTATCACCCTTAACAGCCATAATCAACGCCTTCTTTATTTACCAGGCCTGAACTTGCCATTTGTGATTGTCACCCGTGCACTTATCCTGCAGCGCGATCACTCCGCACAAGTTTTATCATCGAGAAAACTATATTACTTAATCAAGTTTAGTGTCGGCAACGATATTTTCAATTTATCCCTATATAGCGTCTGCCTAAGCAACTATTTGATTAGGCAACTTTTTTTATCAGTGAATATATGCGATTCAACATTTTTTTCTTTCGTGACGAATGAAGGATCCGGCGAAAAAATTTTTTGAGTCTAAACTTATTTACGGTGCTAAATTGTAGCTTGGCAAGCTTAGTCCAGAGAATCCATTATAGCTTTGATTATATTCGCGCCCTAAGTAACCTCTGATCAAGTCATAAACTCGGTTCTTGCGTCCCTTAGCCATAGCAAAACTTAAATGACCTGCCTTTTATGCCCCATTAATAACGGCTTCTGGCGCCCCAATAGACAGTCGCCCACGCTGCTCCAAGAGCTAAAACCAGCAAGGTTATCGCCGTCGGTGCATGCATGAGCATCTGTGGCATAAAAAGCAGCGTTCCGCCTAGCAGGAGCATCATATAGCCAGAGATCAGTTTGAGAATTCTCCCCTGGCGCTCGCTGAGTTTTCTCGATCCCATACTCACGCTAAAAGCAATCACGATCAGCATCAAGGGGATGATATAAATCATATTGTAAAGAATCAGATACCCATAATAGGCGGTCGGCGCCAGATCATGCAGGGTAAGTGCCCGAGTGTAAACCATGGGAAAACCGACGGTACAGAGCAATTCATAGGAATTGGCGGCCAAAGCCAGAATAATGGTTGCCAACAACATGGGCATGAGCGAACCGGCGTTGACTACGTGCCGCATATGCTGAAACAGCCGGGGTTTGGCTGATTCTGGAATAGAAAGGCTGGGACCCTGCCGCCAGAAAAAAAAGTCCCGGGTATTCATAAATCCGATCACTAGCGCGATCATGCCGGCGATACTCGTTACCCACGACAACTCCCCGGTCAACATAAACACATTCAACCACGTTGCCATGAAGGCAAAATAAACAAAACCCGAGATGAATACAAAAGTTATGCCCACAAGTAACATGCGGCGACGACTTCTGGTATGCACCAGTAAACTCAACAGAAAAAACAACACGAAAAACGCGCATGGGTTGAAAGCATCAAGCCCCGCCAGAGTCACAGTCAAGGCAGGCAACGACCATTGCCGGATATCAACCTTACCGATGATCGGAAGATGAAAGGGTTGCGCTCCACCGGATATACTGGTTAAAGGGGAGGCGTCCGCCGACTCCGCCGCGATTCTATCCCGGCAGCGCTCAAGTTGCGCGATCAAGTTCCTGCCGGTAGTTTCCGCCGTATGATAGCCGGTATACAATTGGCCGCAAAACATAAAGCCTGGCACCGAACGGGCTTCATAGCCGATGGCGCGGGCGGCTTCAATATATAAGGCATTTTCCCGATGATCCGTCAACCGATGACTGATCACTTCAATCCATGGATAACGTTCCGGCAAATGGATGATAAAGGGTCTGGCCTCCCCGCAATGGGGACAGCTTTCCGTCCAGAAAAAATGCAGTTTCAAGCGCGAGCTTCCATCGTCTAAATAGGTGTGCCAGAATTCATCATGCTCTGGATCGAACGCCTCAACAGGCGTTAGCAGCATAAAAAACAACAAACCACCCATGACCCATAAGCCCACAGCCCATACATGGACTGGCATGGGAAATGCTGATTGCCGTCTCGATCTGTCTGGTGGGCTTAATTTTACAGCGACCGGAATCATCTCTGCGCTTCACCTCTACGATGGCGATGCCCTGCACCGAAATCACCTGGATCAAACATGGCGTCGGGTCCCGGTTGATTAATAACTCTGCGATTGAATAAATCAGGACGCTTCAATTGCCACTCCTGTAAAGCGCGGATGGGTGGGTGATGTCCCAGCGCCTGCTGGGGGGGCATGTGGTAATTGTAGAGATAAACATAAGGCTTGAGGAGCTTCTGATTAAGTCATGCACCTGGTGCCTGCGGTGAGCGAAGTCGAACCCGCTTGCGTCCCTGCTGGCCCAGCTTCATCGTTGACAATCTTCGCAATAGCCCTGCTAACCCGTGCAATTTAACCCGGGAATCTGAACATAATGAACCATAATCTCCTTCGTCCAGACTTGATCAGAGGTTCTTGAGCCGTGACAATTGAAACCCGATACCAGAATGCATCATTTTCACCTTGTGAGCGTATGTATTCCCGCAAACCAAATAATGCCATTCAGTGATTACGGGCTGATCTCCGATATTTTCTCATCTGCCCTCTACATGAAGAATGGTTGTGTATTTTTTTAATGATCTTAAAGTCAGCCAAATGATGAATCCGATACTCACCAACAGAATCCATCCGAAATCAAAATCAAAAGCGCCTTCGGCAAATAGTTCTCCAACAGTTTCCAGAATAAACATCACCATAATAATTGCAAAGAAACCGTTGTATTCTCTTTTAAGTACTGTCTTCCATGAAAAGGGCAAATTTGTCTTCCGATATTGGCCAGGTTTGGGAATAAAAACCGGCGTTGAATCAGCCCAGACAAGATACTCATTGCCAAACTTATTGCGCAGATAGGCTTCTTCGGCGAAAATAATCCGTTCATAATAAAGCCAGAAAACCAGAACATAGATCAGCGTTAACCACCAAAGGTTGGCAAACAACGCGATACCCAGCCACATAAAAAAGTTTCCTAAATACAATGGATTTCTCACAACAGAATAAATGCCTGCTGTATTGAGAATGTCTGCAACTTGTTCCCTGGTATTTCTGCCAGAAGTTCCTTTTGGCGTGGTTCCAATCGTGAACATGCGAATACCCAAACCAAAAAAGCTGATAATAAGGCAAAATACTTCCCAAAGATGGTCAAGTTTCTCACTATGACCTGGATACTCATACTCACGCAAAGCCAATAAAAAAATGCCAATCATTATGAGAGGAAAATAGCTTCTCCATCGAAACAACCAGCTTCCTGCGCTTTCAAATTCTTCTCTGAGCGCCATTTTTTCTCCTAATAAATCTGATAATAGCATTATACATGCGCGGAATGGCTATCGATCATCACAGCCATGATTTAACTTGTTTGAGACACGATAAAGATCGTTATAGGGAAAAATGAATAATTGAGCGGATGCTTTTCCCCTGATGCAGCAGATCAAAGGCCTCATTGATGCGCTCGAGCGGCAGGTTGTGGGTGATGAATTCATCGATCTTGAGCTTGCCATCCATGTATTGATCCACGTAGCCTGGCAATTGGCTGCGCCCCTTGACTCCGCCATAAGCACTTCCGCTCAGTGAACGACCGGTGACCAGCAAAAAGGGTTTGACGTGAATTTTTTGTCCGGCGCCAGCAACACCGATCACGATACACTTGCCCCAACCCTTATGGCAGCTTTCCAGAGCCGCTTCCATGATAGCGGTGTTTCCGATGCACTCAAAAGCGTAATCCACTCCGCCATCGGTCAGTTCCATCAGGACTTCCTGAATCGGCGTTGGATGATCTTTCGGATTGATGCAGTCCGTTGCGCCCAAAGCGCGGGCGAAGGAGAATTTATCCGGGTTGATATCTATGGCGATGATGCGTCCGGCGTTGGCCATCACTGCGCCTTGAATAACGCTCAGTCCTACCGCTCCGAGTCCGAAAACTGCGACGTTTGAACCGGCTTCGACCCGAGCCGAATTAAGCACAGCTCCCACTCCGGTGGGAATGGCGCAACCAAGCAAGCAAACTTTGTCCAGTGGAGCATCGGCGCGGATTTTAGCGGCGGCGATTTCCGGCAACACAATATATTCCGAAAAAGTCGAGGTGCCCATGTAATGATAAACAGGTTCCCCATTTAGTGAGAAACGCGTGCTGCCATCGGGCATCACGCCTTTGCCCTGTGTCGCCCGGATCGACTGGCACAGATTGGTTTTACCCGAGCGACAGAATTTACAAACTCCGCATTCCGCAGTATACAGCGGGATAATTTTATCGCCTGGGCGCACGGAGCGGACACCCGCGCCCACTTCTTGGACAATGGCGCCGCCTTCGTGACCCAGAACACAGGGGAAAATACCCTCCGGGTCGGCACCGGAAAGCGTGTAGGCGTCGGTATGGCAAACTCCGGTCGCAATAACACGCGCCAGAATCTCGCCGGCCTGGGGCGGCGCCAGATCCAGTTCGCTTATTTCCAGGGCTTGCCTGGGCGCTATGGCTATCGCCGCGCGTGTTTTCATCGATTCCGTTCTCCTGTTTCGGGTGTTCAATCTTTATCCGAAGGATGTCTCTCAGGAACCTCTGAACAGGTCATAAACTCAGTTCTTGCGTCCCTTCTGGCCCAGTTCATTGTTGACAATTTTCGCAATAGCCCTGCTATTACGCGCAATTTATCCCGAGAATCTGAACCTGATGAATCACGCCTGAGCTTCATCCAGACTTGTTCAGAGGTCCCTTATGTTCGTGATCGGGGATACTTTGCTCCAGTTGTTCGATCTGCTGGAGGTAGCGTTCAAATTCCGGGGAACGCTCGCTGGAGTAATTCAGATTTTTCCACAATCCGGTCAAGCGCGTAAAGAACTCCCGCACCTGTGCCTTATTATCAAACCGCATATTGCGTCCGATCAGGCGGTAAAGCGATTCGAACATCCGATTCTGGCGCTCAAGTGGAACCGAAACATCCACCTCGTCGAAGGCATCTTGCTGCAGATAGACCATATCCAGCAATTGAGCCTTGTGATAAACGATAAAATCGTCCAGCATGACACCTTCTTCACCAGTGACCTGCATCATTTGCCACACATCATCGCCTTTTTGCAGCAGGGCGAGCATTTCTTCCACATGCAGGTTCCAGCCCCTATGCGTATTGCGTTCATACCAGTCCGCCAGTTGCTGGCGATAGCGCGACCATGAAATCAAGGGATCTATGGCTGGATAAAAGCGCCGGTAAGCCCGCTCTGCGCTCAATCCCAGAAACGATTTAACGACGCCGAGCGTAGATTGGGTAACTGGTTCCTCAAAATTTCCGCCGGCGGGTGAGACCGTTCCGATCATGGTAAGGCTGCCGGTTTTTCCGCTAAACTTGTGAATAATTCCGGCGCGTTCGTAAATTCCGCGAATGGAAGAGTCAAGATACGCGGGGAAAGCTTCTTCACCGGGTATTTCCTCAAGGCGTCCAGATGTTTCGCGCATCGCCTGTGCCCAGCGGGATGTGGAATCGGCCAGCAACAATATCTTATACCCCATCTGACGATAATATTCCCCAATGGTCACCCCGGTATGGATGGAAGCCTCGCGCGCCGCTACCGGCATAGATGAGGTGTTGCAGATGATAATGGTGCGGTCCATTAAAGAACCGCCGGTATGCGGGTCTTTCATTTTAGGGAAGGTGGTGATCGTTTCCACGATTTCCCCCGCCCTTTCTCCGCAGGCGACGATGACGCAAATATCGACATCGGAATATCGAGAGATCAAATTCTGCAACACGGTTTTTCCGGCTCCGAACGGACCTGGAATGCAGGCAGTACCGCCGATGGCGATAGGAAAGAAGGTATCGATAATGCGAATGGTGGTATTGAGCGGAGTTTGGGGATACAAGCGTTCGCAGATTCCCGAGCGCAGAAGGTGCGCCGGTATGGGTTGGCGTACCGGCCAGTTCTGGTGGAGGCAAACCTCAAATTCCCGGTTTTTGTCATCGATCAGTCGCGCCACCGGCGTATTGACGGTAAAATGCCCTTCCTGTATCCAGGTGATTTCTACTACGCCGAAGGTATCAAAGGGTACCATGATATGGTGTTTGAACCGACCTTCCGGCACCGTGCCGATACTGTCGCCGGCACGCAGGCGATCTCCTCGCCGGACGCTGGCGCTGAAAGCCCATTTGCGTTCCTGATCGAGCGGAAAAAGATCAATACCCCGCGGCAAAAATACCCCGAATTCGCGCGATAGATCCGCAAGCGGATTCTGAAGACCATCATAGACCTGACCGAGAAGACCTGGACCGAGAGTGGCTGAAAGCAGCGCATCACTGCGCTCGACCACATCACCAATAGCAACCCCGCGCGTATCTTCAAAAACCTGGATATCTGCCCGTTTCTCCCATAAACGCAGGACTTCGGATTTCAGTCGTTCCCCATCACGCAATGGATGCGCCGGTCGTACATAGACCACTTCATTCTTGCGCAGACCGGAAGGTGGAATCGTCATGGTGAGAATATCATCATGAACCGCAGTTACGAACCCGGCATCAGGATTGATGGTATCTGTTTGAACCAGAGGATTAGTCATCGGCCTTTATTCGCTCAATGGTTTGGGTGGTAGCTTGTTCCACCAGCAGTTGAAAACGTTTCTGGGCAACGAATTGGTTGTTTGCCAACCAGCCATCGACCAGCTCCCATTTCAGCAGGTATACGGCTAAAGCCACAAAATCAAAATAGTGACCGGCATTGAAGCGATCCAGCAGATTCCAGTGATAGCGCAGAAGCCAGCGCTCTAGAGCGAGCGCCTCACCGGCGGTGATCATTTCATCGACTTGCACCAGTTCCGGAAACAGTCCTCCGAGATAAAAATCCTTTTCGTGCCAGTTTCTTCGGATCATCATCATCCATTGGGTATAGCCTTTAGCAGCCATGAAGATGGGAAATGATGGGGATTGCCCGCGCGCCCTGAGGCGCATGGCGGCAATGATTCCGCGTATGACGGCAAATTGTTCGGCGATATTTTTTAGGGCGGCTGGTCTGAGTTTTTCGATCCGCCTCTGATTTTCCTCGATGTAGAGCCAGTCGGATTCAGCGTCATGGCGGCTCCATTGACGCCATGAAAGCAGTGTTTCCAGCTCTTTGAGCGCGCCGCGCTCCTCAGAACCGACCAAGGCAAGCCGATGCGTCAGATTCAGGCGTGAAATTGGTGGTCGCGCCTTGGGAGCCAAAGGCCACTCCAATAGCGGCAGGCTGGTCATCAATAAATAATACGACATAGCTTCAATGCACAATACCTTCCAGCAGTGCCCGAAATCGTGGAGCCAGATGCACCATCAATAAGGAAGCAACCGCTTCATCGCTCAGTTCCAGATCGATATTTGCATCCACCAGTTGCACATGGATACCGGCGCCGTGTTTCCCATCCGTTTTCAGTTCAACGCCCTCGCGCAGCATATCTCCGGCCATCTGTAACACGAACTGGCTTAATGGCCCCTCATGCAGTTCTTCCGGGTTATGGCGCAATTCTTCCAGACCGGCGACATGGGCGGGTAGGAACAATTTTACCTGACCGACATGATCCATGCCGGAATAATCCCTTGATTTTCCCGCGACTTCAAGAATAAGTTGCTTGAGAAATTCCTGATCCAGCATTAGATTAGAGATGAGTCGCGCCAGTTCGGCGGCGAACTGATTCACCAGATTTTCCTTGACCTGCAACAATGCGTCTCGCGCAGCCATCTGCAGGGCGCCTTCAGCGGCAGCGCGATAACGCTCAGCCTGTTCGCGGGCATGATTCTTGATTTCTTCCGACTGCTGCCTGGCTTGTTCCATGATCCAGTTGGCTCTTTTCTCGGCATCGAGAACGATTTGCTCCGCCTGTTGCTGACCTTTGTTGACGCCATCAGCGCGCAGTTTCTCGATAAACTGTTGTACCCCCTGGGATGAGTTTTGCAAGCTATCGGGCTTTTTTTCGTTCATCGAGTTTCCTTGCTTGATCAGGCGGGAATGGCAGCGCTAATAACCAGCGCGAACACAAAGGCGAAAACAGCGAATCCTTCCACTATGGCTGCCGGTGCAAGGGACAAGCCAAATATTTCCGGTTTTGCCTTGGTGGCGTAAATAGCCGAAGCGCAGCATCGACCCTGATAGATGGCGCTGAACATTAGCGCCAGCGACGCAAGCAAGCCAATAGCGAATAATCCGGGCGCCACTTCCGCGCTCATGGGTCGGTTGAGGCTGAATGTAATCACAATGCCATAAATGATCTGCGACGATGGCATAGCGGATGCTCCGATGTAACGCCCGTGACCGCTTTCAGTTTCCAACAAGGCGCCAATCGCTGCCTGACCTGCGATAGAACAACCCAGAATGCTGCCGATGGCACCCAGAGCCACTGGCGCGAATAATCCAATCCAGCCCATAAATAGTGCAATTTGATTGCTCACAAATCATCTTCCTTTTTACAGAATGCGCTAAAGGCATATCCGTCTTGTGGCATAGCGTAATGGTAGAATTCAATATAATTGAGGCGCAAGCCATGCACAACTCCGCTCACCAGAGCCAGCAGTATATTCATACTGTGGCCGAACAGCGCGACCAGCAAAGCCAGCAGCAATCCCAGTCCAGTCGAAGATTCCATGCTCTGATGCGCGATTTGATTAAAAGTTCCGGCCAAAGAAGCGCTGGCAAGCCCCAGCGCGAAAAGCCGCATATAGCTGAGTATGTCACTGAAGGTCTGAGTAACGCCGCTCAAAGCACGCGCCGCGCCAAACAGGCGCAGCAGCAGCCGTTTCCATGGACTGGATATCTCAGATCCAGGGCTTGAGGCAAACCAGCCGATGATCATGAAACCCGCCGCCATCGTTCCGATGCCCGCACCCCGCGCCCAGTGATGGCCGGGCAGCCAGATCAGAAACGCTGCAGTAATCACCATGATCCATCCCATGTGAGTCCAGGCGTGGCGGGAGCCTCGTTCATGCCATGCCATGATGGCATGAGCCAGCATGATGTGGCATGAGCCAGTGATGATAGAGAGTCCCATCATCATGGAATAATTATCGATATGCAACAGATGGAAAGGTACAAGAAATTCCGGTGGCGGCAAACCGAAATAACTGCCGGCCAGAATACCGTACAACAACGAAAAAACACCGATGCAAGCGACCAGATAACGCAGTCGCGCCCAGACAGGGTTGTGGTCAAAGCGGCGCCATAGAATAAGCAGCAACAACAGGAATAATAACGCGTAACCGGCATCAGACAGGATCATGGCAAAAAAAACAGAGAAAAACAGGAATACCATGATGGAGGGATCCCACAACCAGTAGGCGGGCATCTGGTAGAATTTGACCACATCCTCCCCGGCTGACAGCAGTGGTCGATTGGTCAGCAGCGTGGGAGGGGTTTCATGGCGTGACGGTGTTTCAATCAGAGAGGCGACTTGCTCATGCCGTAACATTTCCTGTAGTGGGCCGCTTTTTTGTTCCGGGATCCAGCCCTGAAGCACGAACAGGTCCTCATCCTGCCAGCACCGCGATACAGCCCGATTCAGGGCGGCATGATCTTCCGCCCGCGCCATATATTTTTTTAACAGATAAATCCATCGGGTCAGTGCTTCACGTTCGGCGATCCATTCTTCCCGCTCCAATTCAGCGGTTTCCAGGTTTTGATATAACTGATAAAGCGGGACAGAACCGGTATGCGCTCGGGGCGCAGGCAAGGCGTCAACCGGTGGTTCATCTTTGGCCAGAACCACGATATAGGCATTGCGATTATCGCGGTTAACGATCTGCCACATCAGATCCGTATCGACAATATTCTTGACTTTATAGAGCGGGACGATATAAAACCAGAACAGCATTCCGTCCAGAACATTCTTGTCGGGAAACTGGTAGGCGCCCCATGGTTCCATGATACGGATACGCTCAGCCAGTGCATCACAGCGATCATTGATGCGGCGCAGGTTTTTCTCATTGGTTAATGCCTTCTGCACAGTGGCTGTGAAATCAAAATCGGTATCGCGGCGGAACATTCTCCGTTGGCGTCTGCTGGCACACAGATACTTCAACGCCCTTGCCGCATCGGCATCGATTTCAACCTGTTGTTCGATGTCCTGTCGGCTCAACGAAATCTGATGCAGACAGCCCAGGCTCTGTAATCGCGACATCATCGAAGTGGCGTCTTTGGCGGGACCGACAATGGTGGCTTTAAGCATGGGGGCAATGCTCATGAAGACGCCCTTTTGCGTTTGGCTATTTTAGCTCGCACCACGGATGCACGCTCCAGATCCGAGAGATAAATTTGTATCCGCCGAATATGTTCTTGGGATTGTGGAATCAGCACCTTGTCAAACAGATTCACCCGCTGGGTTATTTTGCGTACCTCCTGATCGAGCAGCTCCAGGCTTGTTTGTGCCAGATGAAGCTCAATTTTCGTCTGAATGGCGCGTTTAAGCTGTAAGGTCAGTGGATCGATCCATGCCGGAGACGCCAGCGTGGAGTAGGGTCGGATATTAATCTCAAGCTGCTGTAAAATTGGCAGGTGTATGCCCATGATATTGCGATGAGACAACTCCATCCCGCTGATGTGAACCAGATCCCCGGGATCAATGGCATCGTCGCCGAGCATGGGCAGTTGCGCACTCACCTCCGCTTCGATTTGCTCCAGTTGTATCTGCAATAGCGCTTTCATTTCCCGCGCCTTGTGTTGTTCAAGCAAGAGTTGACGTCGTTTCATATCCAGCGACGGCAGAAAACGTTTATAGCGTTTCAAGGCATGCTGCTGTCGATGTAGCGTGCTTTTATTCAGCGGCGCCTGGCTCATGCCTTTTCAGTGGAATCCACAGGATAAAATTTATCGATAAGATACTGTTTGATCAGCAGTTCCTCGGGTTTGAAACATTGCGCCATGGTCTTCCAGCACAGATCGAGGGCTTTTTCCAGAGGAATAGATGTCTGGATATTCATAAAACGCTCCCGAAAAAGTCGCGCGAAAAGAAGCAGTCGCTGATCGTAAGGCGTCAGTTCGAATGCCATGGCTTGTTTCTGTTCGGCTTCTTTGGCATCGGCATAAAAACGAATCATGGTATTCATTACCTGTCCGTGATCTTCCCGTGTGGTTTTGCCGATGACATGTTGTTTCAAACGAGAGAGAGAACCGAAAGGGTCGATCATGCTGTCATGCAGATAAAATTGTCCTTCTGTGATGTATCCTGTATTGTCCGGCACCGGATGGGTCACGTCATCCCCCGGCATGGTGGTGACCGTTAGAATGGTGACCGACCCGGCACCCTGATGATCGCAGGCTTTTTCATAACGTTTTGCCAACTGGCTATACAGATCGCCCAGATAGCCGCGATTGGAAGGCACATGCTCCATGGCAATGCCCATTTCCTTGAGGGCGTCGGCAAATGCTGTCATGTCCGAAAGCAAAACCAATACTCGCGCGCTTTGCTCCACCGCAAAATGTTCGGCGACGGCAAGCGCCATATCAGGAACCATCAGCCTTTCTACAATGGGATCTGACGCTTGATTGACAAACATGACCGTTCGAGGGAAAACTCCGGCTTCTTCAAAGCTCGTACGGAAGTAGTGAAAGTCATCGAAAATCAATCCAAGGCCGCAAAAAACGACGATATCAGCCTGCGCTTGAATGCCGATGCGAGCCAGCAACTCGTTATGCGGTTCGCCCGCCACCGAAAAGATCGATATTTTCTGACTTTCCACCAGGCAATTGAATACATCGATCATGGGGATATCGGTGCGAATCATTCTCGAAGCCAGTTGGCGGCGCATGGGATTGACCGTAGGACCGCCCAATGCAACTTTTGGCTCCTGTTGAAGATGGGGACCTCCGTCAACCGGATTCCCGGACCCATTGAATATACGCCCAAGCACGTGATTCGAGTAGACCGTATCCATCTGTCGGCACAGAAAACGAACTTTGGCCCGGGTGGAAATGCCTTTGGTGCCACTATAGACCTGTAGAGTGATGATATCGCCATCAAGCGCGCCAACCTGCGCCAGCGCCTGCGTGCCATCCACGTTCTCAATCAAGGCCAGCTCGCCAAAACTCGTTGGTGCCGCCATTGTCAGTTGAGTCGGCGCCCGCACCCGCAGCAAATCGCCCATGATCTCAATAATGTCGCCGTAATGCAGCAATGTCTGGATGAGTCTGGACATAGTTCGTGTGGACCGCCGGATGGTTCGTGGATATCAGTTTACGGTATTACGGATGTACCAGGCAAATATATTTTTTTGAATCAATGGGTTGCCAGATTCTGGCGCCCACATGTTATAAAAACTTATCCTAAGGAAAGCAAATAGTAAGCGATGTAATAAATAAATATCGTACCGCTATTCTTTGCTCACCCATTGCCCAGCTTCGCTCTGATACCAGAATCCTTTCGGTGCTTCTTCAATCCAAACTTTGGCGAAGGTGGTTCTGATCTCACTCTCCCAGTCCGGATGATTATTGGCTCGGGCAATTTCCTTATACAGGGCGTTGCGTTCCTTATTTTCCTCCCCAACCAGTTGCTGGATGATAACCCTTTTGACGAGGGGAACCCGCCCCATATCGCGAATGGCTATCAGCCCGTCACGGGAAAAACCCAGTGCGCCACTTTGGAAAAACGGCTTCAGTTTATGATAGCGATCATGCAGACGGGCACGCAGATGATCAATCACTGGAGTACGGACATTCAAACCCGATGCCGCCTCAGCGCGGGGCAAGCCGATCAAAATATTCTGCCACCATCGCACGCCCTCGCGCACCATGGTTACGCGCTCAGGTGGCGCGGATTGCAGATTATAGGAAGATGCTTCGGGTGATGAGGCATTTTCGGGTGGGGTCATAACCTCCTGAACGATGCTTCTCGCCGCTTGTTCAGCCTCGGTTATGGGGAAATATAGATTGACAGTAACACAACTTGCGATCATGAAGAATAATGCAAGAAATCCCCGTTTGCTTAAAGACTTGATCATCTTTTTTCTCCTTTCATTCTGCGCAGCCATGACTGAATTAAATATGAAAACGATTGCCATCCTTTTATGCCTGTTTATCAGGAAGGCGAGTCGTTTTCACCTCCCTGGGAGCCTCTGATTAAGTCATGAACTCGAATCTTGCGCCCCTTATGCCCAGCTTCATCGTTGACAAACTTCGCAATAGCCTTGCTAACCCGTGCAATTCAACCCGAGAATCTGAACATGGGGAATCACAATCTCCTTCGTCCAGACTTGATCAGAGGCTCCCTTGACTGATAATAGACCGAATGCGTGAGATTAATATACGCCAATCGACGTTTTGATTGACAGCAATAATGTCCACTCGCGGCAATCCTGTGCCCTTGAGCAGATAAACTCCTCCGTTCGGGGCGGGACCGGTGCCACCGAGATAGCATTCGGCGCCGCGCAAGCGGCAGGAAAAGGCGATTTGTTCATAACGGAAGGTGTTGAATAAACCCAGAAACCCGTCAAATAACTGCTCTGCTATTCCCGCCCCACCCAGACTGATCAACCCTTTGAGCGCTTTCTGGCTAATACGACGGGGGCGATGGTCGTCCGTAGTGAACCTGGCATCGAAACGCACCGGTTGCCAGGCAAGCAATTCGAGATTATGCACATAACCATCGATTTTGCCTTTCATATGACCGACCGGAATAGTGTCGGTCATAAGTCCGAGATCCATGTTTTCGAGATCCACCTGTGCCGTCAGCCTTGGCACGAAACTAAACAACTGTACCAGCCTGAGCTGAGAAATCGCAATCTTACCATCGAAGACTTCGATTTCCATAGTACCATCCAGGTTGATGCTTTCATCCTCATAACTGATGCGTGGGATGGTCGCGTTCAGGCTGCCTTGGAAAGAAGGCAATCCGAAAGTTTCAGTGATGGCTTTCATAGACAAATCACGTATTTCGGCGCTGAGTTTCCAATCGGGATTTTCCTCTGACTGCCACCAGGATGAGGATGAGGCATTCATCACGAGACTGCCTTCGAGCATGGAAAGTTCCAGGGGCGCGAGCAGCCAGAATCCACTGCTGCCGTTCATGGCCATCAATCGGCTACCGGCCATGGGAATGCGGTACATATGCGCCCCGAGCCAGCGCAGATCCGAGATGACCGGATCCATATTGCTGAAAGCCGCAGAACCGGACAGCCCATAAATCCCGAACCGCTGTCTGCGGTCATCGGCATGGAGATCCTGGATTATGAGTTGTCCACCGATTGCGCCACCTTGCGTATAATTTATGGCGCCCTTGATTTTCCCGCTTACTTCCAGTTGATCCGCGGCGCTTCCGATCAACCATGGTTGCAGATAAACCGTGTAAAATTCTGCGGCATCAAGCTCGAATTTCCCCCGCGCGTTTTGAATCCCTTGATCAAGCCATTGAAATTGATCGGTTTGCATGGACCCCACCCCCGGATGATCGATACGGGCATCATCGATGAAAATGGCATGTTTGTTCCTGTTCCATATGCCTGAAGCCGCTGCTTTAATCGCCTTGCTTGCCGGAACTTCGATCAACCAGGGTTGAATATAAAACATACCCTCTATGAATTGGATCCCGGTTCGCCAGCGCCATTGACCATTATGCACCTGATGCGCTTCCAGGGAAGCCGCGACCTCAGCGTTTTCGGTTTGATATCGGTAGGCTGGATCATGGAGCAACCATTTTCCCAGATGCATATCCGCTTGAATATGCTGTAGGCTGGAATTTTTACCCTTCAGTTTTATTTCGCCGCGCAGCACCTGGTTCGTTTCCCAGTTCGCCAGTTGCGGAGCAAAAGCGCGCGCGACGGTCCACAACGGATTTTCGGCGGGAATATCGATTTTTATATCCATGTGCCACTTTCGGTTCTCAAGCGTTGCGGAAATCTGCCATGGTGAAGAACTATGCCCGGTTTCCGCAGTTGCAAAAAGCTCCCAGTAATCGCTTTCCGGTCTGGAGATCGAAAAGCGGGCGTTGATCGGAGAAGCGCCCCGCAGCGAGAAAGACAGATGCCCCTGCTCGCATGGCACCGGGTGATTTCCAGGCATTGCATGCATGCAATGCAGCCAGACGGATTCTATGGGATCTAAGCCGGGAATGGTGATCTTCTCGATGCGTAACTGCATAGAAACGCTGCCATCAGGATTGATGTTAATGGTGCTGGCCGCATTTTTGGTTGCCACGCCAAATGCATCCAACAAACCCGATTCAAATTCCAGCATAGGCGCGGCCAACGACTTGAAGGAAAAGCATGCACTCCAGATACACAGCAGAGTGGTGACAACATTTTTTTTATCCATTGATTTCAGGATGTAAATTCACGATGGTCATAACAGGGAAACTCTGAACAAGTCTGGACGAAGCTCAGGCGCGATTCCTTATGTTCAGATTCTCGGGATAAATTGCACGCAATAGCGGGGCTATTGCGAAGATTGTCAACAACGAAGCTGGGCATAAGAGACGCAAAAACCGGGTTCATGACGTGATCAGAGGTTCCATAGTGGTAGATATGTACTCAACAGGTGGTACTTGCATAAAGTGGCGTTCCGTTATATGGAACACTGATATTCATTATTGACGTTGAGAAGGATTTGTTATACATTATCGGTATCATATTAAAACCACAGTGCATTAAAACTAAATGGTTCCCATGCCTGTTTACTAAGGAGGCAGCGACGTGACCGAAGAAAAAAATCCATCCGATCAATCTTCTCCGTGGCCGGATGATTCGCAGGAACTCAAACGCATTATTGAATTTCATCAGAGTGTTTTCAGGCATCTTGATTCCTATAGTGAAGCGTTTCACGAAGCCCAGGCTTCTTTGGGTCATTTGGTTCAGGAGTTGATGCGTTCTGATTCACCCAACGGTATCGAGCGACTGTTCAGCATCTTGCGTCACCGCTCGGAAAAAATGCCTCCAGGGAACGCGCTGCGTTCTTTTATGGAACTTTGCCGCATGGATCACCTGATCTACAAGTTTGATGTATACAAGGTATTGATGGGCTTGTCAAAGCAGCATCCCAGCCATTTTGCAAGCCATTTGAACTGCAGGCTCGGCAAATGGCATCACAACTGGAAGGGTTCAGCGAAATTATCCAAGCTTAAGGGGCTTGATGAACTCGAGGCTCCGCATCGCGCCATGCATGATCACGCCATTCACGCCGTGAGTTCCTATTACGCAAAAGATTATGACAAAACCATTCAAAGCATGGATGCCATGGAGCAAGCCAGTCATAGGCTCATGGTATTACTTGAGACCATCGCCAGTAGTGCCGAGGAAGGCAACGTCGAAATACCCGATTAACGGCGCGATGGTTCGATGCCAATACAGCTAAGCTTGCGCATAATATATTGCAGCGCCGCGAATCTCACCCGGAGCCGTAATGCTTATTCAGACAGAACTCTGAACGATACCGCATTGCCGCGAATGCTCAGATTGATTAAATCGTCCAGAGTTCTGCCCAGAGTCAGATTTTCTTTCTCGTAGACATAATCTGCCAATGTTTCGTTTTTCAAGGATACCTGACACTCAGCCTGGGGCGGGAAGCGATAAGTGGTAGCGAGGTTCACCTTGGTTTTAACTTCGCTTTCAGGATCCAGAAGGACGTATGAACTGCGATCGGGATCACCCCTTTTGACCATCATTCCGTGATACGGTAAGTCTTTACCATTACAGGTCACCACAAAAATTCTGTTTTTAATGCCTTCCAGAGGCGTGTTCCAGATCAGAATCCAAACCGGCTCATTATACTGATTTCGCAGCGTAAATTCGATCGGGATCGATGCATTGTTTGTATAGGTTTCTTGAGCTTCCAGGATATAAGCAAGATCCGGCGCCCGGTGCAAATCCATTTTTTGTCCTGCTCCGCAGCCTGCAAGGATCAGCCCTATAACGGCCGCAAATCCAGATCCAACTCCGGTTAAAAGTGGCCGACGGATTGTCTTGCGCCTTGACCTTGTTACTCTCACCCATTTCTGGTCTGAATGATTCATTTCTCTCCGCGTATTATTCCAGATGTTATCATTGATCTGACCGAATGCGCGTCGAAAGTCGGAGCGTATGAGCTGCTTCCCGCTAATAAGGTTTATTTCCCGGATTTTGGGCCTTGGAGTGTGTTCCCCTGCTCCGGAACACCCACCACCATCAGCGCTTTGGCGCCATTAGAGACCGGATGAACCGACACAGTAAAGCGATAATTCCGTATTTCGCCCATGAGCGCTATCATCTGATCGAAATCTTTTTTTCTGTAGATACGCAGGAAACTGATTAAATCGTCCCATGCCGCAGCCATCGGGGTAATCAAGAGCAGCGTAAGCAAACGCTTGTGCCAGCGCTTATGGGGAGAATTCCAGATGGCGCCTGGCATGGCCCATGCGCCATGCCAGGAAAAACCCAGGAACGATTTCCAGTCATCGCGATCGAACGGCTCCGCCAAAACCAACACCTGACGGTGGCGATAAGCATCCTGTAATACCTGTTGCGCCACAGGTGGAGGGAAGTGGTGAAAGGCGGTAAAGATGGTGCGTATTCTGGGCATCGGATGTTGCGGAAAAAATTCCGGCCAGCGTTGCATCAATCTATCGAAGCGCGTGGCATCCACAGGATACGGCACATAGTCGATACGCTCGGGCGCCTGCTGGCGTAGTTGTTCGAATATTTCGATCTGAGGATTCAAATCACTAAGATAGATGCGTGCCGGATTGCTTTGCGGCCAGAATCGCGCCAGATCGGGAATGCACCCCCCGGAGCCGGAACACTGATCAAGAATGTCGCTGTCCATGGTTCGGCTCAGTTCCTCGAGCACGGAATAGACGGGTTGGTAATAGTGCTCTTTGACCAGCACGTCAGAGAGGGTTTCCAGAATGGATTCTCGGATAGCCGCCGGTATTTTCGGCATTTCATTGAATTCAAAGGATTGCAGGCGTGGTAAACCCGCTTGATGTGGTAGACTCATGCCATTTCCTCAGCACTGACAGCTAACAATAGATTTGATGATAGTTGCAATAAGCCGCTGAATCCAGAAAACATCCTGTTGCCCCGTGGCGAAAAAACTCAGTTCTCGATATCTGAAAACGATCCGGACGAATCGGTGCAGCCTTGCTCGTGGTTTAATAGCCAGCGTTTGCGCTCAATCCCCCAGCGGTAACCGCCGAGGGAACCGTCGCTGCCAATGACACGATGACACGGCACCACAATCGCCAGCCTGTTGGCGGCGCACGCCCCTCCTACCGCTCGAACTGCATTGGCTTGGCCTATGCGGTGGGCAAGCTGCCCATAACTGATGGTGGTTGCCAAGGGGATATCAGCCAGGGCGCGCCATACCCGTATTTGAAAAGCGGTTCCAACCAGGATCGCGGGAACCGCGAGCTGGGTTGCCGGATGTTCCATCCACTCCAGCACCGAATCGATCATAGGCAATGGTTTTTCAGAAGCAACCATGGTAGATGCCGGAAAGAGCTTCTTTAACTCGCATAGACCGTATTCTATAGTTTGAGGCAAAGAAATATAGCATAAAGTCTGTGGTGTGGCAGCGAATAACATCAGACCCAATGGCCCGCGCCGTATTTGATAGTTTATGGTTACGGGCGATGCAACATTTTCTGTGATGATTTGATCCAAATCATCCGGGTGCTCCCTTATATACTCCATCATTTCGTAATCGCCTTGAGAGTGTCAAGTTTTACCGCACCCGGCCCGCAGCGCGTATTCCACCCGCGCCCCCGTTTGCCTGGTCTCATAAGCTACCTGGTCTACTCGCTCGTGTTCTTCAATGCCGCGCAGGGTACGAATGTTGTCGGTAAACTCACCCTCGACTCAGAATAAGTCCATAGCGTCTATGGCAGTATACATGCTGATTAAAGGCAGATACAAATATGGGTTGCGTTTCAGCCAATCCCTGACTTCTATGAACAACTTTACCTATATTTGGCAAGGTTGTAATAATTCTACAAGCGCGACGATTCATCCCCGCGTGTGCGGGGAACTCGCAATTAAAACGCTGATGAGCGAAAATCCCAACGGTTCATCCCCGCGTGTGCGGGGAACTCGTTCTACCCACCGGGATTGCTTCACATAACATTGGTTCATCCCCGCGTGTGCGGGGAACTCATTATCCTGGATCGGTTCAAACTCCTGAACGGCGGTTCATCCCCGCGTGTGCGGGGAACTCTATAGTGAAGTTAGCGACCGAAGGTTAGCTAACGGTTCATCCCCGCGTGTGCGGGGAACTCTTCGAGACTTAACCGCAGTTCTCGAACATGAACGGTTCATCCCCGCGTGTGCGGGGAACTCAATTAGCGCCCGCTCTTCTGGCAGGCAGTACACGGTTCATCCCCGCGTGTGCGGGGAACTCTTTAAAGCACTATCTGTCGAACGTATAACCATCGGTTCATCCCCGCGTGTGCGGGGAACTCTTGATTTGGCGGCGGATCGGTTTGTGTTTGGGCGGTTCATCCCCGCGTGTGCGGGGAACTCACGAACGTGATAGAGCATTGTTTAGTGATTTTCGGTTCATCCCCG
>Ga0209344_10002628_pt1 | contig 19514 bp, 19 predicted proteins | sample Cruoilmetagenom6_FD_187293 | JGI IMG/M metagenome (GOLD analysis project Ga0209344, IMG submission 187293) | Oil polluted marine microbial communities from Coal Oil Point, Santa Barbara, California, USA - Santa Barbara Oil Seep Sample 6 (SPAdes)... | ecosystem: Environmental > Aquatic > Marine... | reverse complement strand
CCCAAGTCTCCCCCCCCCAAATTCCGGTACTTTTTCTTACAAAACCGACTGGATAGTATATTTAGCATATTGAGCTAGGGGTGCAAGAAGGATATTTCATGCGAGCGAGCCGTGCGCACGGCGGCTGGTACGGACATGCGTTTTGCTATCCGAGAAACCCGTACGGGGCAGTGCCAAAATTGGAAGGTTTGGAAACAGAAAATGACAGAAAAAACACTGATCGATGGAATCGATGGAATACGCAGCCTGAATGGTACGGTCATCGGACCTTCAAAGGCCGTTTTGCTTACTCAGGAAATGATTGAGAAGTTCTGTGAGGCCGTTGACAACGATGAGTGGATTCATCTTGACGTCGAGCGTTCAGCCGCCTCGCCGCTTGGATCAACGATCGCCCCGGGTATGCTGACCCAGTCCTTCTTTTCGACGCTTTGGTTCGACATGGTCGATATCCGCAACATGAACTCGATGCTTTTCATTGGTTCGGATAAGGTCCGGCTCGTACAGCCCTTGAAGTGTGGCGATTCGTTCACCATGACGGCCAAAATCGACAGTGTCGAAGACAAGGGGGCAGGAGTCCAAGTCAAGCTCGGCGTGACATGGGATTCTGTCAACACCGGCAAACCCGTAACCGTGGGCACGTTCGTCCTGCGTTACAGCTAAAACATGTTATGCGTAGGGGTTTAGCCCCTACGCAATCAGTGCGACGCGAAGGGTATGACCTTGCGGACCAAGGACAGCTCTCGCGCTTCGTCGTCTGGAAACGACAGGCCCGACATCACAAGGCTCCGGATCGCCTGAGACGCGCTCACGCCATCAAAATGGTCCGCACGGCGCAGCCATTCCAGCAGCATTCCATCGGCCAGCGCGATAAGAATCGCCGCCTGTTCGCGCGGCGGATTGGAATCGGGAATACTCCCGTCAGCCTGACCCTCTTCGAATACTTTCTCTAGCGTGGCATACGCCCGGTCATAGCTACGGCCGATGTGCTTGGCGATTTCGCCATCGTCGTCCAGGAATTCGAAGGACATCAGGATCGGCAGAAACATGGTGTTCCGCTGTGCGGCCGCTGCCAGCGCCCAGCTGTTCAGGAACTGGATGATCCGCGCTTTTGGTGAAATGCTCTGATCTTTCATACCGGCAAGGATAGGCTTCATCACGCGCGCGTCAGCCCGTTCCAGCAGGGACAACAAAAGCTGATGCTTGTCCTTGAAGTGAAAGTAGATCGACCCTTTGGTAAGCTCCGCACCGGCGGCGATATCGTCGATCGTGGTCCGGTGAAACCCTTTTTTTACGAACATCTTCTCTGCGGATGCAAGCAACGCGACGCGACTACGCTCGCGTCTCTTTATGTTTGTTGTACGCTGCTTTTTGAGTGCGGCCGTCCCATCCACTTCATTCCTCAATGTGCCGCCCTCGTGTTCAGTCTCGCAATGAAGCCAGAGTAAACCGCCGATCAAAACTCATGCCTACCAACTCGGATTTCGCGATTTTTCCGAACGATGTCCTAGGCAGGACGTCCACCAGCACTACTTCCCTGGGCACCTTGTAATCAGCCAGATTCTTCTTGCATATATCGACTGCATTTCTTGCGATGTCCATATCTTCGCCACCAGTTTCTTTTTTGACAAGAACTGCAACGATTTTTTCGCCCCACTTCGGATCCGGCTGCCCAATTACTGCGCAGTCCTGAATGTCGGGAAGCGTAGAAAGGACACTTTCGAGTTCTATCGAACCAACATTTTCACCGCCGGTGATAATCACGTCCTTGGCCCGGTCCACAATGGTCAGTTGTCCGGTTTTGGCGATAAATCCTATGTCACCAGTCTCGAGCCACTGCAGGCCTTCAGAGTCTTCGCTAATAGACTGAAAAGCCTTGGCCGTGTTTTCCGGGTCATTGTGATATTCATAGGCCATCGCCATCGAACGCGCGAAAATTCGACCCGGCGTTCCACGAGGAACTTCCTTGCCCGCTTCATCTAGAACGCGAACCCGTGTCACTGCACTGGGAGTACCGACCGACAGCGGCATCTCGATGAACTCGGACGGGCTTTGTATTGTCATCGAGAGTGTTTCCGTCATCCCGTAGCCAGCCATCACCATGGCCTCCGGGAACATTTCGACCAGGCGATGGCGAAGTTGGACCGGTGTCGGTGCCGAAGTCACGCAGATGGAATTCACACCCGTGAACGGCACCCCGTCCCAAGCCTCGTGCATGGCATAAACCATCGCCGGAACGATAAGAAGGTATTGCCCCTGGCCTGAGCGCACCATTTCGAACACGAACTCGGGGTCGAACGACGGCGTGGGTGGCATGATGATGCACCCGGCCTGCCAAAGCACGGGCAAAAGCCCCCAGCCAAGTCCGGCCGCGTGAAACGTCGGCGCGAGGCAGACAGAGGTCACATCGCGTGGTATGTGCATGTGTGACATGACGGAAAGCGTATCCATCATGCACCCGCCATGGCCCCAGACAGCAGCTTTCGAAAGCCCTGTGGTGCCGCCCGTCATAGCCATCATGTATGGGTCTTCCCAATAGGCACGCGGCGGTAACGGGGCATCGCTTTCCGCCCCGAGGAAATCCTCATATCGGCGGATGCGCCCGTCATTCTCGTCTGTGTCGCCCGTAAGGATAAGCCCTTCGATCGAACCCGGGGCCAATTTTTTAAGTTTGGTGTTCCCGATGAAAACCCGGCAGCTATGCCGCTCAAGATACGCATGCGCCTCGTTTGGATGTAGCCGAATGTTTAGCGGCATAGCTACAGCGCCCAGTATGCCGCAGGCAAACAGGGTCTCTATCGCAGCATGCTCGCTGAAGAACGCGTAGGCAACGCCTTCGCCCTTCTGCACACCCAATCGCTCAAGCCCGCGCGCGAGTTTCGTCGCCCGCGAATACAATTCCCGGTACGTAAGCGACCGACCGCATCCTCGGTCGTCGATGGCTACCCGATCAGGAAATAAATCCGCACCTCGGCGCAGTATGAAGTCGATTCCACCCAGCCGACGCTCTGGGTTTTGTTGCAAAATCACGTATCGTTCTCCGAACTGTTCTGGACCTCTCCAGGTCGACGCGGCAGACGGCCTCGCATCTTCATCCAATTGAAACCGCTGCGGCACTTTCTACACCGCAGCAACATCTCAGAAGTTGTGCTGCCGAACCAGGACAATACCTCTGGATCGCCAGCACCGCACTCCGGGCAGCAGACACCTGACAAATCGTCACTGCCCTCCAGAAACTTCTCCGGCCGGTCATCCTGAAGCGAATCTTGGCGCACCATCTTAGTGGGCCAAGGCTTGGTCTTTGAATTTGATCACCTCGAACAACCCTGCAGGAAGAACTGACGCGCGGCGTCTCGCACCGTCCCAATCCTTGCCCACTTCGGCAGTCTCTGTGGGCAGCGCAAGACCAAGCTTTTCAGCCCCCTGCGCGACCTCAGCCACCATCGCCTCGTGTTGCTCCTTCGCGCTCGCATGATCGTCGCCCGACAACCACATCGTCGCGAGCGGCCAACGGGTTTTGAAATGCCGTTGCAAACGCTCCGCGCGCTGCGTATCGCCGCCGATAACCTCAAGCCACCCGGAACAATACCGAAGATGAAAGTAGCCCTCCTGGCCAAACCGACGGGCTAGACCGGCGACAGTACGATCGTCGTCATTCAGGAAACCGGCCATCATCTGCCACGTCGCCAGCTCGGCAAGCCACGTAGTTGCGATGAAGTCTTCCCAGTCTTGCGGCGCACGGTCCAACAATTCCATTGACGCGATTTCTGAAGGGCCCCTACCCCGCTCCAGCGCATCGTAGCCCTCTGGCGGGACCAGGTGCCTATACAATGCACGGGCGTGGCCGTAGTTTGCCCCAGCCATGCCGAGCATCGAGGCGAAATCGGGTAACGCTCGGCCGTTCATGACACATTCCGAGTACCAGTTTCCCAGCACCAACTTACTGTCGGCAACCGCCAGCAGCGTTTCTTCTTTTGACGAAGTCATTAACGTCTCCATTTTCCTAGACTGCCTTGACCTTGGTCGGGCGCCCAATTTCGGTTGCCGATATCATGGAATCCAATGGTACCAAGCACATTTCGATCCACTCGTGTTGGTCATAGATGTACCAGGCGCGCGCTTGCGCCAGATCGTCGTTGGGTGCCTCGACGCTGCCGACATGTGTCATCGGAGTGGCCGAAGTTTCACGAGCAAATACCTCGTAGTATTTGGGTACAGTGCCGCCTCTTTCGCGGTCGCGATCAATTATTTTCGGGTTACTATGCACGTACGATCCTTTCAGTTCTGAATCCCGTTGCGACGCATCAGGTCACGCACGTCGGGTTCGATATTATCAGGTGTCCATTCCAGATGCAGACCAGCATCAACTCGAACACCGGCAACGCCCGGTATCTGCATCAGCCGCTCTTCCACCTGTTCTTCCATCATGACGAGCGCAGGGCAACCAGGGCAAGGCACACGCAAGTCGACGTCCACCACTCCATCCTTATTCACACGGATGTCGTCCAGCATACCCATTCGCCTAAGGCTGACCGGGATATGACCGTCTTCGACATCCTCGAGCGCGTTTCTCACTTGCTCCACGCTGGGGAGCTGTTGATCACCAGAGACCATCACCCCAGACCTCCTGCTGCAGCCGGCTGATCGAGGGGATCTTGTGCGGCGAACCTTTTTTCCAGATGCGCAGCTGTTCTTCCCAAGTGATCTGACGATCATAATCCCACTTGCGGGTTTCCTCGTCGAGATAGATGGGCTGCGCGTATTCCACGACGTATTTTCCCAGATCCTCGTCGTAATGTGCCGGAACCTTGATGCCGATCTTTTCACAGAACGGGACGATCCGGGTTAGATAACGCTGGCGCATCTCGTCATTCGAGGCGCCCCGGATTTTGTAGGCCAGCTGGTCAGTGCGCTTTTTGCGCTCATCCGGCATCCCAAACCAGGAAACGCAAAGTGGAAAGTAGAAATCCACCGCCTCTTGTATGCGTTGGCGCGTTTCGGCGGAGTGGTCGAAAAAAAACGCAACCCATTTTTCGCCATGGGCGACATGGAATTTTTCTTCGAAGTTTACCTTTCGCAGCGAACGCGAATACGGCCCGAAAGAACAATTTTCCTCAAGGTCCGTTGTTGTGATGAATCCGGCGCGGTCACCGAAGCACAGCGAAACCACAAATTCAATGTAATCTTTGTGCGGGTACTCGACCATCTGGAACGTGCGCCATTCAGAGGGATCGCGCTTCAAAAGAAAGTCGTGTGTATCGTAGCCGAATTCCTCAAGGATCCGGTACATTACCTGCGCGTGCCCAAGTTCATCCTGACAAGCCGCCGCCACAGTGATTTTATCACCCAGCGTTGGTGCCATCCTGATGGCCGGCAAATAGGTCGGCAACACCATAGTTTCGAGGTCTGCGGCGATATGGATCGTGCTTACCAAAACATTGCGGTAACGCGGCGTCATTTCGTCAAGGTCTTCCAACACATGGCCAGCCTTGATTTTTTCTTGCAGAGCCAGCTCTCGATCCAGTTCGAGATCGGCTTCGTTTCTATCGAGCGGCATGGTGTCCCCTTGTTTAAACAGTGTAGAAATATATACATACTGGTTGTTCAGTATTTTTCAAGTCGATTCTGTGGCGTTACCCAACAATATTCACATAGCTGCCAGCGCATCTCGGAATTCCTGGTCCGTAAGGCTCTCGGCCTGCATCTCCGCTTCAAGCGACAAGGCAGCTGCGCGGTCCAGAGGAAATTGCCGGAACGCCGACTTGGCCCGCATTACCGCCCGTGGCGGCAGGCCGGCGAACTGCGCGGCAAGACCTGTCGCCAACTCGACCGCCGTGGCGCCTGAGGCAAGGTGATCACATAGCCCCATGTCGGCCGCCGCAGCACCGTTGATCGTCGCCGCTTCAAGCACCATTCGCCTTGCCCGGGCAATGCCAACACGATCAGAAAGAGCCGCAGCGACATTCCAGTCGGGTACGAGCCCCAATTTCAGGAATCCCAGAGACAATTTTGAACGCTCACTCATAACAACCACGTCGCACGCAAGGGCCAGTCCGACTCCAGCACCGGCAGCGACGCCATCGACCCCGGCAATCAAGGGCTTCGGACAGTCGTACATCGCCCGGAGCACGACATGGTTGCCTTCCTGCCGCGCCAGCGCGCCAGCGTAGTCCAACCCGCGAAGTGCGTCCAAATCCCCCCCGGTGCAGAAATGCTTGCCAGCGCCGCAAAGTACCACGGCGCGCACGGACGGGTCCGAGGAAACCTCGGAGATCGCCTGCGCAAGTGCGTCCCGCGTGGCGCTATCCAGCGCGTTCCCCTTTTCCGGGCGGAATAAGGTGACGGTCGCAACCCCACCCTTCACATCGGTTTTTACTGTCATTTGGTTTTCTTGACCCGCGGCGCCATCAGTGATTCGAGCTGCGCATCATGCTCCGGCATGTTATGACAGAAGGCTTGAAAGGCAGCTGAAAGCTCCAGATGGTCGGGCAAACGTGACGTTGCGCCGTCGCGCAAAAGTCGCTTGGCCATGCGCAAAAGCCTAGGGGGATTTCGCGCGATCCTTTGCGCCAGAACCATCGCTTCCTCCATCAGGGTATCGTGCGGCACCACACGAGAGACCAACCCCCATTCAAGCGCCGTTTCGGCATTCACCGCATCGGCGGTAAACATCATTTCCGCTGTCCGAGACATTCCAACAGCCCGTTGCAGCAACCATGCGCCCCCGTCGCCGGGAATCAAGCCCGCTTTCAGAAAACTCTCGGCGAAGACGGCCTTTTCTGATGCGATTCGAATATCGCACATCAGTGTAAGGTCACAACCGGCCCCGATGGCCGGACCATTCACGGCGGCTATCGTCGGGATCTCAAGCTCGTAGAAGACCTTAGGGATCCTTTGAATCACGTTCCGATAGCTGTCGCGAACGTCGTGAACATCGCCGGAGAACATGCCCGTGCGATCGCGCATTTCCGTGATGTTGCCGCCAGAGGAGAACGCACTGCCGGCACCGGTGACTATCACCGCCGCCACATCCCTGTCACTCGCGAGAGCCGCGCAGGCCTCCTCGAATTCCGACACGAAATCTGTACCGGAAATATCGTTTCTCGTCTGCTCGCGCGTGATCGTTAGAACGGCCACAGCGTCCTCGCGGACCACCGTCAAATTGTCTGCCAACTGCGCTTCCCCTTTTCCTGAATCAAGCAAAACAGTTTTTACTGGACAGTCGGTTTGTTTTCAAGCCACTCTTCTCGGAAACTTGCAGCAGCCGATGCGATTCGGAGGAAGCGACACGTGGATGGACTTGTCATAGGCCCAAGCCAGGAAACGGCAGTCACGCGCTATCTTCGGGCTCTCGCCTCAAGTGGGGTGAAAAAGTTCTTCGTCGCCTCCGGAACGGACACTGCAACCCCTGATCCTGCCCTGTGCCGGCGCAGATGCCGACATCGTTGTCACCGACGGCGGGCATGGCGAACAGGTGAACGTTCCCGCTGAATTACCCGAGACCATTCAATAAGCGTTATGCGTTGTCGCAGAGGAGGGGCGGCAAAGCGTGCTCAACATTCACACTGTCTAATTGGCCCTGAGTTCTGAAATGGAGTTCTGGGGCATAACATCAAAGAGGAAGAAAAAAATGAGTTTGGAACTGAAATTAAATCGCCGCCAGGCGCTCGCTGGGGCTGGCAGCCTCGTCGGCCTTGCCGCTTTATCCGCCCCGGCGCTTGCCGCAAGCCCGACGGTTCTACGGGTCGGGCACATCCCGCGGGTCGTCAGCGACTCGGTCTTCCTACTTGCCCAAGCGAACGGCCATTTGGCTGAGGAAGGTATCGAGTTGGAGTTCACCGGTTTTGCGGGTGGCTCCAAGATAATCACTCCGCTGTCCACCGGTCAGATCGATATCGGTGCCGGAGCGCCCTCGGCCGGCTTGTTCAACGCCTTGGGCCGGGACATCGAGCTGCGGATCGTCGCGGACAAGGGGTCGTCGCCTGCCGGTTTCTCCTACACCACGCTGATCGTGCGCAGCGATCTGATGGAATCCGGTGAGGTCAGCAGCTTCAAGGATATGAAGGGCAGAACAGTCGCCTTGTCAGGTCCTGCCGCCACACCAGCCGCCATGCTGAATCGTGCAATGATGCAGGACGGCCTCAGCTATGCAGATGTCGAAGTCACCTACCTGGGCTATGGGCAGATGGCGGCCGCCATGTCAAACGGTGCCATTGACGGAGCAATAATGGTTGAACCGATCGGTACCAAGGTGATCGCTTCGGGCACGGGGACGCGGTTGTGGAATGACGATGTCTATCCCTATCAGCAGATTGCAGCCCTTATGTTCAGCGAATCCTTCGCGAATGAGCGGCCGGAAGTCGCACAAAGCTTCATGCGGGCCTATGTCCGCGGTGCGAGGGATTACAACGATGCGTTGCAGGGTGGTGCGTTCTCTGGCGAGAAGGGTAAAACACTGCTGAACATGCTGGTCGATTACACCTCGGCGGATCTGGAAATCCTCAATGCAATGATCCCCACCGGGATCAACCCGGATGGCGGAGTTTACGTGGACAGCCTGCGCGCCGACTACGACTTCTACAACGAATATGGCTTCATCGAGAACGCGGAAGTCGGGGTTGAAGGCGCCATCGACACAAGCTTTGCCGATGCTGCTGTAAAGGAACTTGGCCCCTACGTGCCGAATCCTTCCTGACGCCGGACAATCACCACAAAAAAAACGGCTGGGGCTTTTGCCCCAGCCGTTTTCATTTCAGGCCAAGAGGATCGCCAACCGCGCTCCTCGGCATTCTCAGGGAAGAAAATCCTTCAGGTCTACACCGTCGTAATTCGTTGGCATCGCACGTTCAAACCGTGCGCGAGTATCGGGATTGCCCGGATCAGGAATGGTGGCGTCGATAAACCATTTGGAGCCCAAACGCTGAAAGCCGTCGATGCCGGGAACCGTAGGAGAAACGTTATCCAGCGCGAAAACCCGCGTATCAGGAATAATGTGAACGTCTCTCTGGGCATGAACCCGTGTCGTCATCGACCAGATCACCTGACGCAAATCACCCGCGTCGATGTCGTCGTCGACAGCCACCGCCAGTTTGGGATGCAAATATGGGCCCGACAGTGCGGCCATCAGGGCGGTTTTCGCCTGCCCGGCCACACGCGGCCGCATCTTCAGGACGATCATCATCAGGCCAGAAACGGTCAAGGCACGGACGTCACTCAGGTCGAGCCCGCCTTCGACGTTGCGAAGATGGTCTCTTGTGGCGATTTCGATCCCGAGGGACGTTACCGATTGGGTATCGGTTACCGGAAACCCGCAGTGAATGGCATAATAGATCGGATCCTTGCGACGGGTGATCGCCGTGGCCCGGAAAACATGCGCCTCGCCCTCAGTGGCATAGGTGCCCGGCACCTCGCCGAACGGGCCTTCTGGCTCCTTGTAGTGCCCCGGCAGGACCTCTCCCTCGATCACCATTTCGGCATCCGCTGGCACCTCAAGGTCGCAGGTTTCGCACTTCACCATGCGCACCCCTTCGCCCAGAAGGCTGCCGGCCAGGGTCAGTTCGTCCAGGCCGTACGAGGTGGTGAAAGCAGACCCAAAGAAGATCGCCGGATGGGCGCCGACCACCATGGCTACAGGCATCGGTTCACCGCGTTCCGAATATTGATCGTATATCCGGCGCGCATGGCGGGGGACCATGACAAAGCCGGTACGGTCGCGGCCATGAATCTGCTGACGATGGATCGAGACGTTCCGGACTCCGGTTGTCGGATCCTTCACAACGGCCATGCCCGACGCGATGAATCGCCCGGCATCTCTCTCGGACACTTTCATCGCCGGAATGTCATGCAGGTTCAAATCATCTCCGGTCAGGATGACTTCTTTGACTGGCGCTTGGTCCTTGCTGACCGTGACGGTCTCGATCGGTGTCTTCATCCGCCGCGACACCTCGTCCAACAGTTTGTCCTCGTCGATGCCCAGACCAATCGCCCACTTTTTCCGGTCTGCGAAAATCTGGCTGCAGGCTTTCCAGCCTTCGTGCCCCTCGATGTTCTCGAAGAAGCTCGCCTTGCCCAGTTCTTCATAAGCTTTCCATTCCACCGCGGACATACTCTTTTCGGGATGGACAGGGGCCTTGAAGCGGATCATCTCACCCTCTCGTTCAAGGTTTTCTAAAAACTTCCGCAATGATTGATCTGACATATTCCGAGCATCCTCCATGAAATGAAGTTTGCATACTATCCAGTTGGTATATAGTCAATGTTGGTAAGGCCGTCGATTTTACCGACCGCATATCTGACTGATTTAATTGTAAGAAACGGCAAGAATTCCTGGCGGCGCGCGGCCATTAAGGATGCAAAGTGGAGAGCACCATCAGGGCGAAGCCGCCTTGGCATTCTCGCGCGACCGATATGGCCGCAACGGTGTGCCTACCCTATGCCTCGCCTAGCAGAAGAGTCTGTCAGCAGACATCAACATTCTGCTATTCTACATCTGGCAAAGCGATTTGGGAAACGCGTTTGGAGCACAGGAGTTACATGTCACCACCGCCGCTACAAGACGCTGGCACGAAACCATCGCCTTCCCATTTCGCGCTGTGCGTCACATCCTGAAATCCAGGCGAATCGGGCACGTCGCTGAGAAGCAAGAGTTCTTCCGCACGGCTATCAAGCAAAATGATTTGAAGGCTGAGCAGATGGAGCAGGACCTACTTGCCGCTGCCGCGATCCCCGACCAGCGCGGCGGCGAGGGTACCGCAAAGCAGAACGTTCGTGCCTACCTTGAAATGATGGCTTTCGAACCCTCGCAAGAAGCCGCGCCGATATCGCCGAACTGCTTCGGCTTTGTCGCGATTGAGCCGACAACAAAAGGAAAAGCAACGGATCGAATCATCATTGGCAGCACCGGGGGCATCGGGCACCATTTAACGCATCCGCGCGCAGCAACCCCTTCGCGACCAGCCCGAGGTTGGGACGCATTTGATCCCGCACCCTCTGCCATCCGGACAATAGCCGAAGAATCGGACATCAGCACCGACCAAATTCGTTCACTTACAGTCGTTGTCCACAGCTTCAGAGACATCAGCGCAGCAATATCCTCGGGGTCGTTTCACACTCGGGGCATGCTGGTTGCACTGTGTTTGATTAAGACACTCAGCGGCATCGCGGACTCCTCCGCCGGCGAACTGATCGTACGGGCTATCGACGTTTATCTGCTTCAAGGAACTCATTGGACCAACTGTAATACAGGCTCTCGGCGTACCTTCCCCGCGCATCCCTGACATGACGATGTGGATCTATTCTTCCGCTGAATAGGTTTGCCGTGTTTTGCGGCGGATATTCTTTACCAATTTATCTGCGAACGCTTTTCTGCTTCCGGATTTCTTATTCATCTTCACTCCTAAGAAGTTACGATGAACCGGAAATCCTCCGTTGTTCAAATCCTCAAATCTGCCCACAGGTGCTTAAGTCAGATAGTGCTCTGCGCCGGGGGATGAAACGGTGCTCGTGATTGTCGAGCACCAGCTGGCGCTAACCGGGGCGTCTAAGTAGCGGACAAACACCAGCCACGGGAAGGTTTCGATGTGATCCGTGTCGACATCGATTACCGGCGTGTTCATAAGGTTTTTCGCTCAAGGGACGGTCGCCATGCGCTCCGCCTTCCAGGTTGCATGCGTCCCAATGCCAAGAATAGACGACGTGGAATAGGGCCTCGTCGATGTCCAGGAACATTGGCTTTCCATCTGCGATCGCTGGTTCTATGGCCTCGGGCAGATGCGGACCAAGTAGATCGGGCCGCGCGACCTTGTACCGGACTGCAAGAGGTTTCACCCGATCCGGAACATGCCTGCGTCGCGGTCTCTGTTGGCTGCCACGCTGCTACCGCCTTCTGCTGTGTCGCTGTCGCCGCTGACGAAACAGCGGGTTATGCGAGGTCTTTCGGGTCAGAGAGGTTGATATTGATACTCTTGCTGCGCATGTATTTCTCGAAACCCGCGATGCCGAAATCCTTGCCGAAGCCAGATTGTTTGAACCCGCCGAACGGGCTAGACAGGTCGCTGCCGCGACCGTGGCCGTTGATCCAGATCGTACCGGCCTCGATTGCGCGGGCGCCGTGGATCGCCTTGTCGATGTCGCGGGTATGGATGCTGGCGGTCAGCCCAAAGAGCGGATGATCGGCCAACTCCATCGCCTCCTCAAAGGTCCCAAAAGTCTGCACGGCCAGGACCGGGCCGAAAATTTCTTCTTCCAGGGCGGGATTGCCTGAGGCGATCTCCGACAGGATCGTTGGCTCGAAGTAGTGGCCACCCTTAACGTTGCTGCGAACGCCACCGGTCACCAAGCACGCGCCTGCCTCGGTGCCCTGTTGAACCAAACGCTCAATACGGTCGGCTTGTTTCTCTGAAATGATCGGAGGCAATTGTGTAGCCTCATCCCAGGTCGGCCCGGAAACGGTGGCTTTTAGGTGCTGAACCACTTTTTCGGTCAGTGCTTCGGCGACGCTTTCTTCGACGATCAGCCGCGTCCCGGCAAAACAGATCTGGCCCGAATTCCGCGTCACGCCTGACGCCACCATTTCCGCGACCTTGTCCATGTCGGGCATGTCCGCAAAGACGACTTGAGGGCTCTTGCCACCCAGTTCCATCGAAACCGGTTTCATGCCAAAATGCGCGGCATCCGACATGATCCGCGCCCCGGTGGCGGTTGAACCCGTAAAGGAGATGTATTTGACAAGGGGGTGGCGTACGGCAGCTTGCCCCGTGATCTCGCCACGCCCGCAAAGCACCGAGAACAACCCCTTGGGTAATCCGGCCTCAACGGCCAGTTCAGCAATGCGCAGCATCGACAAAGGTGTGAGTTCTGAAGGTTTTAGCACGATCGCATTGCCCGCCGCCAAGGCCGGCGCAACTTTGGCGATGGCAAGCATGGCGGGAACGTTCCAGGGCGAGATCGCCAGAACGGTGCCCCAGGGTTCATGTTCAGTGATGTTGAGAATAGATTTCGGCGTCGCCAGCACATCGCCATAGGACTTGTCGGCCAGCTCTCCGAAATAGCGCAGAAATTCGGCGACGACAGGAATGTCCCTATTGCGCGCTTCGGGAATCGGGCGGGACGAGCTCAGAGATTCCACGCGGGCAAGGTTGTCGGCGTCTCTGTGGACCAACTCGGCCCATTGCCGCAGAATCGCGCCGCGCCGCCGCGGATCGCAGGTGCTCCAACCCTCCTCGAGCCTGGCCTTGTCGGCCTGTCGAATCGCGAAATCGACATCCTCGGCGCTGTCCTCACGCAGGACGCAGGCGACCTTCCCGTCTGATGGGCGATAGACCGGAAAATCCTCGCCTTGCCCGGGTCGCCACTCGCCCCCGATGAATGACGCCGACGGCAAATTCAGTGTGTCCGGGTTGAAAGTCAGCATTGAATTCCTCCATCAGGCTTCCGCCTGCATATGTTACCTAAAGCCGAACAGTTGTTCTGTTGAGGTCTCTAGGTCGCGCACAACATCATGTCAACAGGCATAACCCAGATGTGGCGAACTGCAGTTACTCGCTTATGTCGCGCACCAGCCGGGGCAGTCCGACTGAAGCTGAAAAACTTGCTTATTCTCATCCCTGCCCGACACCTTATACCAGTCGATGGTGCCGAGGTGTTGCACGGGCAGGCGGGGCGCGGATAGTAGTGTAGCCGCCGACTCTCGCGACGAAATGTCGGCAAGAGGTATCCTTGTCGCGCTGCCTTGAAGAACGGCTTTGTGCCCGGCAAGGGTGATCAACGGGATCTGCCGGGCGTTCGAGCTGACAAGCCTTCCTTTCCCGGCTACCCCTACCTCGCCGCGAGTCGGACCGGTGCCCTATCCTTACAGCAAATCTGATTTCATTACAGCTTGGCACAGGGCGGTTCCCCTGTTGACACACCGTCGGGGCGAGGTCATAAGTCACGCTAGCGAACAGGTGTTCTTTTGAACGACAACTTCCTTAGAAGATGTGCTCAAGGCACGTCAACACCCTAAACGAACAAACCTTGTGAGGAGAATTTCGCATGACCCGTTTCCACGTCTGCGCCGAAGATGAGATTGAAGAAGGTGGGAGGCGTGTGGTTGATTGCGACGGCACCGAGATCGGCGTCTTTCGCATCAAGGGCAAACTTCTGGCGTGGCATAATCGCTGCGTGCATCAGGGTGGCCCCGTATGTCAGGGCCGCATTTATAACCGCGTGGTTGAACCGATTGCCGCAGATGGCTCGAGCCGGTTTCAGGAGTATGACGAGGACACCTATCACATCGTCTGTCCCTGGCATGGCTACGAGTACGATCTTGAAACCGGCGAGCATCCCGGCAGTGCGAAAGTCCGTCTGCGCCCCGTGAAGCTCGAGGTCGAGGAGGGTCAGGTCTATGTCCATGCCCGCTGAGAAAGACGCCGGCGTCAATGACGAATTCGCCTGGATCGAAGGTGCCTCCGAGGACATTTATGCCGCAGCCCGCAAGCTGATCGACGGCGAAGAGGCCGGCCGGATCTCGGAACGGGCGATCCGCCATCTGCTGACGGCCGCCATCCGGCTCTACGTTGCGCGAACCGATGGCGAGGACCGCACGTTCCGGCCCGTCATGGGCAATTACGACGAGGAACTGACGGCAACTGAAGTGATCTCGGCCTGCACGGAACTGCTGCGGGCCCTGCGTCTTTCGCCGATGGAACTGTCGATCTGGTTTCGGACCCGTCCGGACGCGACCGACGCCGAACAAGGTTATGGAAAAGGAAACTGAACATGGACGCGCATAGCACCCAACCCGCCAAACCGATGCCGACGCAGGAAGCCTCGGTCCATACCGACACCCGGGAATTGCTTGATCACGCCAACCGCGACGCCAAAAAGCGCGGATTGCAGGATACGCTGGTCATCGATATCGACGCCCACCACGTGGAATCCGTCTCGTGGAAGGAAATCGTCAACTACATCGACGATCCGGTCCAGCGCGCCGCCGCGCAGGACTACCACCAAAACCGCGTCGGCGGGGCGCCTTACGGGCTCTCGGGCGATCTCGGGCTGCGCTATCAGAGTGTGGGCGGACGCATTCCCCACCAGGACGACCAAAGGGAAATCGTCAAAGACACTTCTGTTCACCGCGATGTCACCCTGACCCGGCGCGCGATGCAGGGGCTGGCGGTCGACTACATGGTGGTGTTCCCGACACCGATGCTGTTCCTCGGCCTGCACCCCCAGCCAAAGATGGAGGTGCTGCTGGCCCGTGCCTATACCAAATGGACCATCGACAACCTTCTGAACGCCGATCCGCGGATCAAATCCTTCCTCTACCTGCCGTTCAACGACCCCGTCGAAAGCGAGTTGATGATCAAGGAATTCGGGGATCACCCCGGGTTCATCGGCTTCACGGTGCCTTCGGTGCGCCACAAGCCGGTGCATCACAAGCAGTATTTCCGCATATACCGGATGGCTGAGGAGATGGGTATGCCGATATCCTTCCACGCCGGATACCACTGGCAGGATCCCTCGCTGGCCACCGTGGACCAGTTTCTGGGCATGCACGCGCTTGGCTTCGTCTGGTGCAACATGGTCCATATGACGAACTGGATTCTGAACGGTATTCCCGAACGGTTCCCGGGGCTCAAGAGCCTGTGGGTGGAAAGCGGCCTGGCCTGGGTGCCATTCCTGATGCAACGCTTTGACGACCAGTACCTGATGCGACAGTCCGAAGCGCCGTTGCTGAAGCGGATGCCGTCGGAATACATGACAGATAATTGCTTTTACACATCGCAGCCGATGGAAAAGCACAATCTCAAAGCGACCGAGCACACTTTTGATATGATCAAGGCTAAGACGCAGCTGCTCTACAGCTCGGACTGGCCGCATTTTGACTTCGACACGCCTGGCACTATTACCGATTTGCCGTTTCTGGATGAGCAGTCAAAACGCAATATCCTTGGCCTGAACGCGGCGCGGCTTTTCAACCTGCCGACAACGCCGGTCAAAACGCTCTGATCAATCCCTGTTTGTTAAGCGCCTGCGGCGGGCGCGACCATAAAACCAAGCGCCGCACCTAACGGGAGGAACTATGATGAACACACTGAAACTCGCCCTACCCCTTGCCTTGGCAGCATCGCTGTCGATGGCCGGGACAGGCATTGCTGAAACGATTGTCTATTCTAACTACTCGGGGCCAAAGCACTCGATCAACGAACTGGCGCTGCCGCCCTGGTTCGAGGCGGTGAAGACTGCCACCAACGGCGAACTGGATTTCCAACTGGTCACCGGTGGCCAACTGATAACGGCGCGCGAGACAGCCGCGGGAGTCGGCGAAGGGATCGCGGATATGGGCATGCTCGTGCCTGCCTTTGCCCCTGCGGTCCTGCCCTCTATGGCGACGATGTGGGCGACACTCGTGTTCGGGTCTGATGTCGTTGCGATCGGTGGCGCGGCGATGGAAACCATGCTTCTCGACTGCCCGAGTTGCAAGGCAGAGTTAGAAAAAGCCAACTTGGTGGCGTTCGCCGGATACACCACGACGCCCTACATGCTGATGTGCACAAAAAAGGTAACGACGCTCGCAGACATGAAGGGACTTAAGGTTCGCGCCTCGGGTTCCAGCGTGAAGATGATGGAAATGGCCGGTGCCACACCGGTTGCCATGAACCCGGCAGACGGCGCGACCGCCATGCAGCGCGGCACAGTTGACTGCGTTCTTGGGATCGTCAACTGGCTGGAAAACTACGGCTATCAGGACGTAGCCAAGCATTTGCTGGACTTTTCAATGGGCGCAGTTGGCCCGGTGCTGCACGGCCTTATGAATCGCGATACCTGGAACGGACTGTCCGATGCGCATAAACAGGCGGTGGTCGATGCCGCGCCGATGCTGACCGCGCGCGGAACGCTGGAAGCATATTACGAAGTCGATCAGGAAGTGCTGCGGACCCTCGACGAGCGCGGTGTCGCGAGGCACGCTGGCGGAGAAGGGCTCGACGAGATGGTCAATGCGTACCAAGAGGCTGCGCGCGAGATCGTTATTGCTCAGATGAAGTCCCTCGGACTGGAAGACCCTGGTGCGGTGATCGACGCCTATCAGAAGAACCTTGAGAAATGGCGCAAGCTCTCCCCCGAAATCGATCATGACAGTACTAAGTTCGCGGCCGCGCTCAAGCGCGAGGTCTACGACAAACTCACTATCAACGATTACTGAGGATACCTGCCGGGCTGGCTGAATAACCCAGCCCGGCGGGCCTTCCCCATTCGAGAAAGAACCCTCACATGAGCTCTGCCCTGAAAGCTCTCGACTGGTTGGTCGTGGCAATGATGTGGGTCGGCTGTGCTGCCGGCCTGCTTATGATGCTCCACATCGCAGCCGATGTCTTTGCCCGCAACGTCCTGAATGACCCGATCGACGGCACGATCGAGATCGTGTCCTCTTACTACATGGTCGCGGTCGCCTTCTTTCCGCTTGCCTATGTGACACGGGGCGAGGGCCAAATCTATATCGATCTGTTCACCCGCTGGATGCCGCGCCGGACGCTGGGACTGATCGACACGGTGATCTACGCGCTGACTACCGTGTTTCTGTTCGCCCTAGCCTGGCGATCCTACGAGACCGCGCATGGCAAGATGCAGCAGGGCGAAGTCTGGGAATCCGCTGGCGGCTACCTGGTTGTCTGGCCCAGCCGCTACGTTCTGCTCACCGGTGTGCTCGTATGGGCCATCGTGACTTTGCGCCTGACGGTTGCCGGGCTTTTACGCGGCGCAGACGGGATCGACAGCGAATTGCACCCACCTCTGCCAGACCCTGAAGATGACCTCCCGGAAAGGGCAGTGGAATGAATGTAGAACTCGGCTTCTGGAGCCTCGGCGCAGTTTTCCTGCTGATCGCCTGGCGCGTCCCGATCGGAATCGCACTTGGCGGCGTGGCGTTGTTAGGCATCGCCTATCTGCGCAACTGGAAAGTGTCCTTTGCCATCCTGGGCACAACACCCTTTGAATTTGTGGCACATGACACGCTGTCAGCAATTCCGATGTTCTTGCTGATGGGGGCCATCGCCCATCACTCCGGCATTTCCCGCTCGCTCTTCAAGGCGGCGCGGCTCTGGCTCGGCGGTATCCCGGGTGGGCTGGCAATTTCAACGAACTTCGCGTCTGCCGGTTTTGCGGCGGCTTCGGGGTCTTCTGTTGCGACCGCTGCGGCCATGGGCCGGATCGCGGTTCCAGAAATGCTCCGGGCCGGATATGACAAAGGGCTGGCCACTGGCGTGGTCGCCAGCGCCGGTACCCTGGGATCGATGATCCCGCCGTCGATCATGTTCGTGCTGTACGGGGTCTTTGCCGAAGTATCGATCGTGAAGCTGTTGATTGCCGGCATCATCCCCGGGCTGCTGACTGCGGGCATATACGCGCTGATGATCTATCTGCGCGCCATCATCACCCCGGAAATCGCGCCGCGCATGAGTGTCGAGGAACGTATCGGGCTCAAGCCGCAGCGGTGGAGTGCACTGCGGGAAATCTGGCCGCTGCTTGTTCTGATGGCAGGTATCATCGGCGGGTTGTACTCCGGTGTTGTGACCCCCACCGAAGCCGGGGCAGCGGGGGCCTTCCTCGCCCTTGTTATCGCCATCCTGCAACGGCGACTTAACCTGTCCCGTTTCATGGCCTGCCTGGTCGAGGCCATGGTCTCAACCGCGCGCATCTTCTTTGTCGCCTTTTCGGCCGTGCTGTATTCGAAGTTCCTGTCGATGACAGGAATGCCGTTCTGGTTCGGCGACCTGCTGGGCAATCTGGACTCGACGCTGATGCTGATCCTCGCCACCAGCCTGATCTTCATAGTGCTGGGAATGTTCCTCGATTCGCTCGGCCTGATGCTGCTTACCCTGCCGATCCTGCTGCCGATGTTCGAAAGCGCAGGTCTGAACCTGATCTGGTTCGGCGTGCTGACAGTGAAGTTCCTCGAAATCGGGCTGCTGACGCCGCCCGTCGGCTTCAACGTCTATGTCATCAAGGCGGCGGTCGGCGACAAGGTACCCCTTGAACAGATATTCAAGGGCGTGCTCTGGTTCCTGCTCTGCGAACTGATCGTGGTTGTGCTGCTGGTCGCCTTTCCACAAATAGCTCTCTGGTTGCCCAGCACAATGTAAGAACAGATCCCAATGGCGCCACACCCGACCAAATCCCCGCTGGCCGCTGCCAAGCGGGGATTACTCCAGACAATTCAAAAAATCTGCAGGCCACTACTGGCTGCAACAATGTCTCAAGCTCTTCGGTAAGCACGTCACACTCCCTCAAAACGACTTCAACAAAAAGGTCCGTCTTGGTGGGGAAGTAGGAATACATCGTAGCTTTCGAGACGCTCGCAGCATCTGCGATTTGATCTACGCTCGCCCCCGCGAAACCTTGCGCCAAAAAACCGAGCGCATTTGACCTGCCACTGAATTTTCATCCGACTTGAACCAGAGCCTTTCCAGTTGATACGCCCACAGGCGCGGGATTAGCAACCGACTGCTTCGCGGAGCTTTCAAGTGGCGCAGCGTGGC
>Ga0209344_10002627_pt1 | contig 19516 bp, 15 predicted proteins | sample Cruoilmetagenom6_FD_187293 | JGI IMG/M metagenome (GOLD analysis project Ga0209344, IMG submission 187293) | Oil polluted marine microbial communities from Coal Oil Point, Santa Barbara, California, USA - Santa Barbara Oil Seep Sample 6 (SPAdes)... | ecosystem: Environmental > Aquatic > Marine... | reverse complement strand
TGTTGCGTCTCTTTGGAACCGTTCGCGGCAATCTTCACTGAGTATTCGCCTGGGTGTGCTTTTGGCAGAAATTGTCGAAATCCGATTTTTCGAGTTTTTCAACAGAATAGGCTCTGAGCAGCCATTGGCCATGCCCAAACACAAGGGCCGCAACCGACTTTCGGTAGGTGCGAAGCGCCTTCCCGGAGGGAAGGATCGGCGGGCCCGGCTGCGCACGGGCCAGCGGCGTGTGGGGTGATGGAGCGCCGGAAAAGCAAAACCCTCGCCGATTTCTCAGCAGGGGTTCCATTATCTTACCGGGGTGCGGCCCGCCGGAAATCTTTGATTGTCTCGGTTTACCAGTCTTCCCGTACAACCGTCCGTGTTTTCACTGACAGCTTCATCGCAGCAAGGCGAAGCGCCTCGCGGGCGACGACCTCTGTTACGCCATCAATTTCAAACATGATCCGGCCGGGTTTAACCTTGGCCGCCCAGAAATCAACGGATCCCTTACCTTTACCCATCCGAACTTCGGTTGGTTTGGAGGATACCGCCACATCCGGAAAAATGCGGATCCAGACACGGCCCTGACGTTTCATGTGACGGGTCATCGCACGACGCGCAGCTTCGATCTGGCGGGCAGTGATCCGGTTTGGTTCAATTGCCTTCAGGGCATATGTTCCAAACGTGATCTCGGTGCCGCCTTTTGCCTGACCGTGAATACGGCCTTTGTGCATCTTGCGAAATTTAGTGCGCTTTGGTTGCAGCATCTTTCATTCCCCTTCTAGCGACGGCCGCCGGCACCACGTGGTGCGGGACCTTCCTGAAGCTCCGACTGGCGGCGATCATGGGCTGACGGATCATGCTCCATAATCTCACCTTTGAAGATCCAGACTTTGATACCGATGATGCCATAAGCTGTTTTGGCTTCAAACGGTGCGTAATCGATGTCGGCGCGCAAGGTATGCAGCGGCACACGGCCCTCGCGGTACCATTCAGTCCGCGCGATTTCAGCACCGCCCAGACGACCGGCAACGTTTACACGAATACCAAGCGCACCCATGCGCATTGCGTTCTGCACAGACCGCTTCATAGCGCGACGGAAAGACACCCGGCGTTCCAACTGCTGCGCAATACCTTCAGCAACCAAGGCTGCGTCAAGTTCCGGCTTGCGGACCTCAAGAATGTTCAGGTGCAATTCGCTGTCAGTCATATCAGCCAGCTTCTTGCGCAAAGTTTCGATGTCTGCGCCCTTCTTGCCGATGATCACGCCAGGGCGTGCTGTATGAACCGAAACCCGGCATTTTTTGTGTGGGCGTTCAATGATCACTTTGGAAACACCGGCCTGACGGCATTCTTTCTTGATGAATTCACGCATCTTGAGGTCTTCAAGAAGCAGATCGCCATATTCGCGGGTATTAGCGTACCAACGGCTGTCCCAGGTGCGGTTGACCTGAAGGCGCATACCAATCGGATTAACTTTATGTCCCATTACGCTTGCTCCTCAACTTGTACTTCGCGCACCAGAATTGTGAGTTCTGCAAACGGCTTCATGATTTTTCCAAACCGGCCACGCGCCCGTGGACGACCGCGTTTCAGGGTCAGGTTCTTGCCAACATATGCTTCGGCAACAACCAGTTCATCCACGTCCAGGTTGTGGTTGTTTTCAGCGTTGGCGATTGCCGACTGAAGGCATTTCTTCACGTCGATCGCGATACGCTTTTTGCTGAATGTCAGGTCCGTCAGGGCCTTGTCCACCTTTTTACCGCGGATCATCTGCGCAACAAGGTTCAGCTTTTGCGGGCTAGTACGAAGCATTTTCAACTTGGCCATTGCTTCGTTGTCTGCCACGCGGCGGGGGTTTTTTTCCGTGCCCATGACTTACTTCCGTTTCGCTTTTTTATCTGCAGCGTGACCATGATAGGTGCGGGTTGGTGCATATTCACCAAACTTCTGACCGATCATGTCTTCCGAGATGTTGACTGGGATGTGTTTGCGGCCGTTGTAAACGCCAAACGTCAAGCCCACAAACTGAGGCAGGATCGTTGAGCGGCGCGACCAGATTTTGATAACTTCGTTACGGCCGGATTCTTTCGATTTTTCGGCTTTCTTAAGCACATAAGAATCGACAAACGGGCCTTTCCATACAGAACGCGACATATTCTAGCGCCCTTTCTTCTTGGCGTGACGAGACCGGATAATAAGCCTGCTGGACGCTTTTTTCTTGTTGCGGGTTTTTGCACCTTTGGTTGGCTTGCCCCAAGGGGTAACCGGGTGACGACCACCTGATGTACGACCTTCACCACCACCATGCGGGTGATCGACCGGGTTCATGACAACACCACGAACACTGGGGCGGATGCCTTTGTGCCGGTTGCGGCCAGCTTTACCTAAGTTCTGGTTGGAATTGTCAGGATTGGACACCGCACCAACAGTGGCCATGCATTCCTGACGCACCATGCGCAGTTCGCCCGAAGACAGGCGTATCTGGGCGTGCCCACCATCGCGACCTACAAACTGAGCGTAAGTCCCGGCAGCACGGGCAATCTGGCCGCCTTTGCCTTCTTTCAGTTCAATATTATGAACGATCGTACCGATTGGCATGCCGGAAAATGGCATGGCGTTACCAGGTTTTACATCAACCTTGGATCCGGCGATGATTTTGTCACCAACACCTAAGCGTTGCGGTGCAAGGATATATGTTTGTTCGCCATCATCGTATTTCACGAGCGCGATAAAGGCAGTGCGGTTCGGGTCATATTCGATCCGTTCCACAGTTGCTGAAACATCAAACTTGTTCCGCTTGAAATCCACAATACGATATAGACGCTTTGCGCCACCGCCTTTGCGGCGCATCGTGATCCGTCCGGTGTTGTTCCGACCGCCGTTTTTCATCAAGCCTTCTGTGAGGGCCTTGACGGGGCGACCTTTCCAAAGCTCCGAACGGTCGATCAGAACCAGCCCACGCTGGCCTGGCGTCGTCGGTTTATACGACTTTAATGCCATGCTTTCTGTCTTCCGTTGAATTAGGGCCCCGAAGGTCCCTGTTTGAAAAGTAGACGGCCCCGGATACCCAGGGCCGCAGATTCGGACCCCTTTATCAGAGGCCCGTAGATACGTCGATAGTGTTGCCCTCTTCGAGCGTCACATATGCTTTTTTCACGTCTTTACGCTTGCCGGGTGCGCCCCGGAACCGCTTGGTCTTACCTTTGGTGATGCTTGTGTTCACAGCCTTCACCTTGACCCCAAAAAGGTTTTCTACCGCCTCTTTGATCTGTGGTTTGTTCGCATCGATCGCCACTTCAAAAACAACTGCACCGCTTTCAGATGCCATTGTCGCTTTTTCGGTGATGATCGGTTTGCGGATCACATCGTAATGTTCAGCCTTCGCGCTCATTTCAACCGAGCCTCCAGTGCTTCGAGACCCGCCTTCGTGATCACCAGAGTGTCACGCTTGAGGATGTCATATACGTTGGCGCCCATTGACGGCAGAATATCAACACCGGTGATATTAGCCGCGGCACGGGCAAAGTTTTCGTTCAATTCCGCGCCATCAATGACCAGTACGCGTTTCCAGCCCTGTTCTTTGACAGCTTTTGCCAGACCGGATGTTTTGGCATCCTTTAGTTTGGCATCGTCAAGTATAACCAGATTTCCAGTTGCCGCTTTAGACGACAATGCGTGGCAAAGGCCCAGCTTGCGGAACTTTTTGGTTAGGTCATGGGCGTGGCTGCGCACCTTCGGGCCTTTGTATACACCACCACCGCGAAAGATCGGGGCCGAACGCGCGCCGTGGCGCGCGCCACCGGTGCCTTTTTGGCGATAGATCTTTTTGGTGGAATAGTTCACTTCTGAACGTGTCTTAACTTTGTGCGTTCCGGCCTGTGCACGGGCACGTTGCCAGCGAACCACGCGATGCAGAATGTCTGCACGTGGTTCCAAACCAAATACATCATCCGACAGGTCGACGGATCCGGCTTTTTTGCCATCAAGTTTGATTGCATCAGCTTTCATTATCGTCGCCTCCTTCTTGAGCTGCATCTGTTGCAGTTGCTTCATTTGCTGCGTCTGATTCAGCAGCCTCCAGCGCGGCTTGTTCTGCTTCCGCAGCAGCGGCGGCGGCGGCTTCGGCTTCTGCTGCAGCAGCAGCAGCAGCTTCTTCAGCGGCTTTTGCGGCGGCAGCGGCTGCAGATTTCAATGCAGCAGGATAGATCACATTCTCGGATGCGACTTTTTTGACCGCATCTTTGATTGTAACCCAACCGCCTTTGGATCCGGGAACAGCGCCCTTGACCATAATCAGACCACGATCAACATCGGTGCGAATGACCTGAAGATTTTGCGTGGTAACACGGGCGGCACCCATGTGACCAGCCATCTTCTTGCCCTTGAACACCTTACCCGGATCCTGACACTGACCAGTAGAACCGTGTGAACGGTGGCTGATCGAAACACCGTGTGTAGCGCGCAGACCCTTAAAGTTCCAGCGCTTCATCGCGCCGGCAAAACCCTTACCGATCGATGTACCCGACACGTCAACAAACTGACCTTCAAAATAGTGGTTAGCGATGATTTCTTCGCCAACTTCGATCATGTTTTCCGGGGCAACCCGGAATTCTGCGATCTTACGTTTGGGCGCAACCTTGGCGGCGGCATAGTGGCCACGCATGGCCTTGGAAACGCGTTTGACCTTGGCAGTGCCTGCGCCCAACTGAACCGCGGAATATCCGTCTTTTTCAGCTGTACGATTGGCAACAACCTGCAGGCTATCTAATTGAAGCACGGTTACAGGGATCTGCTTGCCGTCTTCCATGAACAGGCGGGTCATACCCACCTTTTTCGCAATTACACCAGAGCGCAACATGTTTTGGTGCCCCCTTAAACTTTGATCTCGACGTCAACACCGGCAGCCAGGTCGAGCTTCATCAGCGCGTCCACGGTTTGGGGTGTTGGGTCGACAATATCAAGTAGACGTTTATGCGTACGGATTTCAAACTGGTCGCGCGACTTTTTGTCGACATGCGGGCCACGAAGAACCGTAAACTTTTCGATTTTATTGGGCAAAGGGATAGGACCGCGCACAGTGGCGCCTGTCCGCTTGGCGGTATTAACGATTTCCAGCGTGCTGGCATCCAGAACGCGGTAATCGAAGGCTTTCAGCCTGATGCGAATATTTTGGCTTTGAGCTGCCATATGACGTGCCTTTCACGGCTAGAGATTGATAGGTGGAGCGCACATGATTGTGCGCCCCACGTCGAACCTTAGTCTTTTCGTTTACTCGATGATTTTGGAAACGACGCCAGCGCCGACAGTGCGGCCACCTTCGCGGATCGCAAAGCGCAGCTTTTCTTCCATCGCAATCGGCGCGATCAGTTCAACGGTGAACGAAACATTGTCCCCCGGCATCACCATTTCAGTACCCGCTGCCAGTGTCACCGTGCCGGTAACGTCGGTAGTGCGGAAATAAAACTGTGGGCGATAGTTGGCAAAGAAAGGTGTGTGACGGCCACCTTCATCTTTGGTCAGAATATAGGCTTCTGCCTCAAACTTGGTATGAGGCTTGACCGAACCTGGCTTACACAGGATCTGACCACGTTCAACACCTTCACGATCAATACCGCGCAACAGAACGCCAACATTGTCACCAGCTTCACCGCGATCCAGCAGCTTGCGGAACATTTCAACACCGGTACAGGTGGTTTTCTTAGTGTCGCGGATACCGACGATTTCAATCTCGTCACCGACATTAACCACACCACGTTCAATACGACCGGTTACAACCGTACCACGACCGGAAATTGAAAACACATCCTCGATCGGCATCAGGAAGGGCTGGTCAATCGCCCGCTCGGGGTTTGGAATATATGAATCAACCGCTTCCATCAGCGCGCGGATCGACTGTTCGCCGATCTCTGGGGAATTGCCTTCCATCGCTGCAAGTGCAGAACCGCGGATGATCGGAATATCATCGCCAGGGTATTCGTAAGATGACAGAAGCTCGCGGATTTCCATTTCCACAAGTTCCAGCAGCTCTTCGTCGTCAACCTGATCAACTTTGTTCATGTAAACAACCATGTAAGGGATGCCAACCTGGCGGCCCAGCAGGATGTGTTCACGAGTCTGAGGCATTGGGCCGTCAGCCGCGTTCACCACCAGAATGGCGCCATCCATCTGCGCCGCGCCGGTGATCATGTTCTTTACATAATCGGCGTGGCCGGGGCAATCGACGTGGGCGTAGTGGCGGTTGTCAGTTTCATATTCAACGTGGGCCGTGGAAATCGTGATTCCGCGGGCCTTTTCTTCTGGCGCGCCATCGATGCTGTCATACGCCTGAAATTCGCCAAAATACTTGGTAATCGCCGCCGTCAGCGTCGTCTTGCCATGGTCAACGTGACCGATTGTGCCGATGTTAACATGCGGTTTTGTACGTTCAAACTTTGCCTTTGCCATGATGGCCTCCTCTTATTTTTCGATTGGCTGCGTTCGCTTATGCAAATTTGGCCTGAATTTCTTCGCTGATGTTTTGTGGAACCGGGTCGTAGTGATCGAACTGCATCGTAAAGTTGGCGCGACCCGATGACATCGAGCGCAAGGTGTTGATGTAGCCAAACATGTTAGCCAGCGGCACAAACGCCTCGATTGCAATCGCGTTACCGCGCGCATCCTGACCCTGAACCTGACCCCGGCGGGATGTCAGATCACCGATGATGCCGCCGGTGTATTCTTCAGGTGTGACAACTTCGACTTTCATGATCGGTTCAAGCAGTTTGGCGCCAGCTTTTCTAAGGCCTTCACGCATACACATGCGGCCCGCAATTTCAAACGCCAGAACCGAACTATCCACGTCGTGATATTTGCCTTCCAACAGCGCAACCTTGAAGTCGATAACCGGGAAACCGGCAAGTGGGCCTGAATCCATAACGGACGTGATGCCTTTTTCGACACCCGGAATGTATTCCTTAGGAACCGAACCACCGACAACGCGGCTTTCAAACGAATAACCTTCGCCGGGTTCTGTCGGGCTGATGGTCATCTTCACTTCCGCGAACTGACCGGAACCACCGGACTGTTTCTTGTGGGTGTAAACATGGGTAATCTCGTGACCAATAGTTTCACGGTAGGCTACCTGTGGCGCACCGATGTTGGCCTCGACCTTGAACTCACGCTTCAGACGATCCACCAGAATATCAAGGTGAAGTTCGCCCATGCCTTTCATGATGGTCTGACCGCTTTCAAAGTCAGTTTCCACGCGGAAGGACGGGTCTTCGGCTGCAAGGCGCTGCAATCCAAGGCTCATCTTTTCCTGGTCGGCTTTGGTCTTTGGTTCAACCGCGATCTCAATAACCGGATCAGGGAAGGTCATTGTTTCCAGAACAACCGGATCATGGATCGCTGAAAGTGTATCACCAGTAGTGGTGTCCTTCAGGCCGGCAAGCGCGATGATGTCACCAGCAAACGCTTCGGTGATTTCATCCTGCTTGTTGGAATGCATCATAACCATGCGGCCGATGCGTTCTTTTTTACCCTTGGTTGTGTTTATAAGGGTGTCACCTTTGGTCATAGTCCCAGAATAGATACGCGTGAATGTCAGCGTACCCATGTACGGGTCGTTCATGATTTTGAACGCAAGCCCGGAAAACGGCATTTCATCATCTGCCCGGCGTGCAATATCGCGCGTTTCTGTTTCGTCTCCGGGTTTGAAACCCATGTAATCGACAACATCCAAAGGCGACGGTAGGAAATCAATCACGGCGTTAAGCAGTGGCTGAACACCCTTGTTCTTGAATGCAGACCCGGCAAGAATTGGCACAAATGCCATTTCAATAGTACCCTTGCGGATCAACCGGCGCAGGGTCGCGACATCGGGTTCATTACCTTCAAGGTACTGTTCCATTGCGTCGTCATCCATGTCGACGGCAATTTCGATCATTTCGGCGCGCATTTCGTTGGCTTTGTCCTGCAACTCAGCGCGGATCGGGCGCAGTTCCCAGCTTGCACCAAGATCTTCGCCGGCCCAGACCCATTCTTCCATAGTGATCAGGTCAACGATGCCTTCAAGTTCATTCTCAGCGCCGATTGGCATCTGGATCGGGCAAGGGTTACCACCCACACGGGTTTTGATCATTTCAACGCAGTTAGCAAAATCAGCGCCGATCTTGTCCATTTTGTTGACGAACACGATGCGCGGAACCTTGTACCGGTCAGCCTGACGCCAAACAGTTTCTGTCTGCGGCTCGACACCGGCGTTGGCATCAAGAACGGCTACCGCGCCATCAAGAACCGCCAGCGAACGTTCAACCTCAATCGTAAAGTCAACGTGGCCAGGGGTGTCGATGATATTCAACCGGTTCTTTTCTGATTCCACATCAACCCCATTGGTTGTGCGTTCCCAGAACGTGGTAGTCGCAGCGGACGTGATTGTTATGCCACGTTCCTGTTCCTGTTCCATCCAGTCCATTGTCGCAGCGCCATCATGCACTTCGCCGATGTTATGCGACTTACCTGTATAAAACAGGATCCGCTCGGTGCAGGTTGTTTTACCTGCATCGATATGCGCCATGATACCGAAGTTGCGGTAGCGTTCGAGTGGATATTCGCGTGCCATTGGATCGGCCCTCTAAATCTTAATTTACCAGCGATAATGGCTGAACGCTTTGTTTGCGTCGGCCATCTTGTGTGTGTCTTCACGCTTTTTCACGGCAGTCCCGCGACCGTTGACTGCATCAAGCAGTTCACCGGCAAGGCGTTCTTCCATAGTATTTTCGTTGCGGTTCTTGGACGCAGAAATCAACCAGCGGATTGCCAGTGCTTCGCGGCGTTCAGGGCGAACTTCAACAGGTACCTGATAGGTCGCACCACCAACACGGCGTGAACGTACCTCTACCGAAGGTTTGATGTTATCAAGCGCCTCGTGGAAAACTTCGACAGGTGCGCGCTTGATCTTGTCTTCAACGCGATCAAAGGCATTGTAGACGATGCGCTCTGCGACCGACTTTTTACCGTCGACCATCAGGTTATTCATAAATTTTGTTAAAATGCGATCACCAAATTTGGCATCGGGCAGAACTTCGCGCTTTTCGGCAGCGTGGCGACGGGACATATCTTATTCCTCTATTTCGGACGCTTGGCGCCGTATTTCGAACGGCGTTGTTTACGGTCTTTGACACCCTGGGTATCCAGAACACCGCGCAGAACGTGGTAACGCACACCGGGAAGGTCTTTTACACGACCCCCGCGGATCAGAACCACTGAGTGTTCCTGAAGGTTGTGGCTTTCACCGGGGATATAGCTGATGACTTCAAAACCATTGGTCAGGCGCACTTTGGCAACCTTCCGCATGGCCGAGTTCGGCTTCTTCGGTGTCGTTGTATAAACACGTGTACATACGCCGCGTTTTTGCGGGCATGACTCTAGGTGCAATGACTTAGAGCGTTTTACTTTCGGCTGGCGCGGCTTGCGGATCAGCTGTTGTATCGTTGGCATTCCGGTTATTTCCCCGTGTTGCAACACATTTCAATTTCAATCACACATTACGGACCCGCAATGCACAAAACCGCATGCGTCCCCTCGTTCGCGGGAACGACGCGGTGGATTATCAGAGGATCGGGGCATTTGCCCGGATCGTGACCACTTAAGATTTGGTGCAGGCCGGAATTTTCACCCCATATGGCCCAAGTGCGCGCGGTATAGGAAGAGTCGGTTTCCTTGTCAACAGCCCGTCATGGGCTTTGCACATGTACCGCAATTATTATCTGGTCCGTAATGGAACCGGGCCCGATGCCACTGCCAGGCGACGTTCCCGGTAAAGCGTGAACACCCCGGTTGCAACAACGATTGCGCTACCTAGAAGAGTCAGTGCATCTGGCCATTCACTGAAAAGGATCAGCCCCAGCAACAACGAGCCCAGCAAACTAGTGTAACGAAACGGTGCCACAAAACCGATATTCCCTACCCGCATCGTCATCACGCTGAACAAATAGCCTCCGATGATAAAGATCACCGCCCCAATTAGTTGCAACGTAGACGCTACTGATAAGGGTGCCCAATCAACCCCCGTCGCAGCCAGACCAGAAAACACCGTTACCGAAGTTGCGGCGGTAAATGCCACTGTCAGTGAAGGCACTTCTTTTGACAATCGTCGGGCTGCCAGATCACGAACCGTGACAACCAGCACCGCAATGATGGCATACACGGAATAATAGCTAAACCCGATCGCTCCCGGCTGAACGATCAGCAATACACCAAGAAAACCCACGAGGATCGCGCTCATCCTGCGCCAACCTACGGTTTCGCCAAAAAGCAAAGCCCCGGCCAGTGTCACCGTCAGCGGAAGCGCTTGCAAAATTGCCGATACATTTGCAAATGGCATGTTGAACAATGCTGTCAAAAAGAAATAGGTCGCAGCAACTTCGCACAAGGAACGGATTACAACCAATCCAACGTCGCGGTGCGACAAACGAAATGAAAACGCCCCAGCATACCATGCCATAGCGGCAAGGATTGCACTGGTCGCCGCCCCGCGCAGAAAAATTGCCTGAAACATCGGCAATTCATCCGACATCGCCTTCATGCATGCATCATTCAGAACGAAGCCCATCATGCTGGCAACCATAAGACCAGCGCCGCGCAAATTGGGTGACATAGAAGAATTCCTTTGTTTGATGTGTTATCCGAGAATTTTATCTGGTCTGCTAGCAGGAATACGACGCCACGGGGCTGGACTTCACAGGCTGAGCCGGTTTCATACAACATGACAGCAGGAAGACAAATGACAGCTACTTCCAGATTTCTTGTAGTGACGCCAACTCGAAATGAGGGGCCATTTATTCTGGAATGGGTCGCTTGGTACAAAATGCTTGGTTTTGACGATATTTTAATCTTGTCAAATGACTGCACAGATCACTCACCCCAAATGCTGGACCTGCTGGATCAGGAAGGCTGGATTTCACATCAACCCCACCAACCCAAAGTGGGGAAGGCTCCATTTATCTCGGCTTTCTCCGCAGCACGCAAACACCCGCTGATAGCCTCGGCTGACTGGATGTTTCTGTGCGACATCGATGAATTTCTGGTTTTCCATGAAGGAGATAGGACAATTCAGCATTTCGTGGGCAGTGAGCCACTTGATGTGGCTGGGATCGCATTCCACTGGAAGGTATTTGGAACGTCACGACTTCAAACCTGGGAAGACGGGTTGGTCCATCGAACATTTACCCGAGCGGCACACAAAAAATCCGATGCCAACAGGTTTTTCAAATCTCTCGTCTACAAACCGCAACGGTTCAAGAATTTCCGATCCCACAGACCGGTGAAATTTGCAGGTGAATGGGGGGCGGCTCCAAATGTCTGGATTAACAGTGCCGGTGATGTGCTGGAGGATTTTGATCCGAATTCCGGCACGCTGCAAATGACAAAGCCTGAGCTTGTGACTCATTCAAATGCCCAGCTTAACCATTACATCACCCGAACCAGAGAAAATTTTGCGTTCAAGAAGGGTCGCCTGAGTGCCAGTTCTCTGACGGATCGCTATACTGGAAGATTCCTTAATAAATTCAATCGAAATGAAAGATCCGATAGGTCGGTGCATGCATACATGAACCGGTTTGACGTTGCCTATGCCAATATCCTATCTCTCCCCGGTATCAGGCGCCTGCATCACTTGTGCTGCGCTGATTATATCGTTTCCATGTGTACAGAACGCAATGATGAGCCGGAAAAAGATGACCGGTATATCCATCATATGCACCTTGCAGATCAGTCCAATTAAGAAATAGAGCGCGCGTTGCGCGCATTTTTTCTAGCACTTCGTGCGGTTTTCGCTCCGCTCGGGGGATATTTTAGGGAAAAAGAGTGGCCAGCTTTTTCTTTGCACAAGTACCCTTGCCAAAGGCAACCCGAGTGTCCACAGACACGAGACAAAAATGATCGCGCCGTAGGCGTGTCATTTTAGTGCAAAAAAAAGGCCCCGCTATTTCTAGCAGGGCCTGTTCATTCTCATAGCGAAAAAAGTTATTCTTCGCGGCTTTCCTGTGCAGCAGCAAATGCCTGATCAAAGGCATCAGCCCCAACCATATCATCAACCGGTGCCGCCAGTGCTGCCGCCGCTTCCGCTTCTGCACGGGCAGCTTCGATAACGACGTTGTCTCGTTCGGTTGCAACACGACGGACATTTTGCGTCGCTCCACCAGTTCCCGCAGGGATCAGACGACCAACGATCACGTTCTCTTTCAGACCAACCAGTTTGTCGCGTTTACCCTGCACCGATGCCTCAGTCAGCACGCGGGTGGTTTCCTGAAACGACGCCGCCGAAATGAACGATCGGGTTTGCAGTGAAGCTTTGGTAATCCCCAGCAAGATCGGTTCACCCGTCGCCGCACTACCGCCTTTTGATATCGCTTTTTCATTAGCGGCATCAAATTCGGCTTTGTCTACGTGTTCCCCTTTCAGGAGCGTACTTGTTCCGCTGTTCTGGATTTCCCATTTCTGCAGCATCTGACGCACAATCACTTCGATATGCTTGTCGTTGATCTTCACACCTTGAAGCCGATAAACATCCTGAACTTCGTCGATCATATAATCAGCAAGTGCTTCGACACCCATGACCGCCAGAATATCGTGCGGGGCCGGGTTACCATCCATGATGTAATCACCCTTTTGGATGAAATCACCTTCTGCGACCGGGATATGTTTGCCTTTTGGAACCATATATTCGGCTTTATCCATGGTTTCATCAGCCGGTTCGATCGCGATACGACGCTTGTTCTTATAGTCTTTGCCAAAGCGCACATAGCCATCGATCTCAGCAATAATCGCGTGATCTTTGGGGCGACGAGCCTCAAACAGTTCGGCCACACGTGGCAAACCACCTGTGATATCTTTGGTCTTGGCACCCTCACGAGGGATCCGCGCAACCACGTCACCTGCCTGGATATCCTGGCCATCTTCAACGGACAGAATCGCATCCACCGACATTGGGTAAGTCACAGGATTACCCGCAGAATTTCGAACTGCCTCACCATCCTTATCGAGGACGATAATCTCTGGTTTCAGCTCATTACCCTTAGGTGCCGAACGCCAGTCAGTCACAATACGCTGTGTCATACCAGTTGCATCATCAGTGTCTTCGCGCAATGCAATGCCTGCCACCAGATCAACAAACCGAACTGCGCCGCCTTTTTCTGCAATGATCGGCAGAGTATACGGATCCCATTCGAACATCTTGTCGCCGCGAGTCACTTTGGTACCATCTTTGACATAAAGCTTTGAACCGTAGGTCAGTTTGTGGCTGGCCCGTTCCTGACCGGCATCATCGATAATCGCCAGAACCATGTTCCGGCCCATAACTACGGTTTCCTTAGAGGCATTTTTCAGAACATTGGCATTGCGAAATTCAATTTTTCCGTCCTGGCTGGCTTCGAGGAACGATTGCTGGCCACCCTGTGCAATACCGCCGATGTGGAAAGTCCGCATTGTTAGCTGTGTACCGGGTTCACCGATTGACTGCGCGGCAATGATACCGACCGCTTCGCCCTGATTTACCATCGTACCACGTGCAAGATCGCGGCCATAACATGCAGCACATACGCCTTCTTCGGCTTCGCATGTTAGTGGAGATCGGATCCGCAGACTTGCCAGACCAGAATCTTCAACTGCATCGGCTTTTCGTTCGTCGATCAGTTCATTTTTGGTCAGCAGCACTTCGTCTGTGCCCGGCTTCATCACATCATCTGCCGAAACCCGCCCAAGGATACGTTCAGACAAGGATGAAACAACTTCACCATCGTTTACCGCAACCTGCGCCGTGATCGCTATTTCAGTTCCACAATCATGTTCGCGCACGATGCAATCCTGCGCAACATCCACCAGACGACGGGTCAGGTAACCAGAGTTCGCGGTTTTCAGCGCGGTATCTGCCAGACCTTTACGGGCACCGTGGGTAGAGTTGAAGTATTCAAGAACTGACAGACCCTCTTTGAAGTTAGAGATAATCGGTGTTTCAATGATCTCACCCGATGGTTTGGCCATAAGGCCGCGCATACCACCCAGTTGTTTCATCTGTGCAGGGGAACCACGAGCCCCCGAATGCGACATCATATAAACGCTGTTGGGTTCCAACTCGGCACCGGCATCATCAACACGCACGGCAGACATATCGTCCATCATTTCTGCGGCCACTTCGTCGGAACATTTGGACCAGGCATCAACAACCTTGTTGTATTTTTCGCCCTGAGTAATCAGGCCATCCATATACTGTTGTTCAAATTCCTTTACCTGTGCGCGCACGCCGTCAACGATCGGCCATTTGCTATCAGGGATGACCATGTCGTCCTTGCCAAACGAAATCCCGGCCTTGAACGCCTCGACGAAACCAAGGGTCATGACCTGATCACAGAAAATTACAGATTCCTTCTGACCACAGTAACGGTAGACGGTATCAATGATCTGCTGTGCTTCTTTCTTACGAAGCAAACGGTTGGCCAGGCTAAAGGGCGCCTTGGCGTTCAATGGTAGAAGTTGCCCGAGTTTCACACGACCAGGCGTGGTATCAAAGCGCACCAGCACTTCGTTCCCTTCCTCATCGATCTGCGGCAAGCGGCAGACAATTTTGGAATGCAGATGTACTTCACCAGCGTCCAGCGCATGGATCACCTCATCAGGATCGGCAAAGATCATGCCTTCACCTATCATGCCTTTGCGTTCCATCGACACATAGTAAATGCCCAAGACCATATCCTGCGAAGGCACAATAATTGGTGCACCGTTGGCCGGGGACAACACGTTATTGGTAGACATCATCAAAACGCGGGCTTCCAGCTGCGCCTCAAGACTTAGCGGGATATGAACCGCCATCTGATCACCATCAAAGTCAGCATTAAACGCTGAACAGACCAGTGGATGCAGCTGAATGGCTTTGCCTTCGATCAGAACTGGTTCAAACGCCTGAATACCAAGTCGGTGAAGCGTTGGTGCACGATTCAGCAGAACCGGATGTTCGCGGATCACTTCATCCAGAATATCCCATACTTCCGGGCGTTCTTTTTCCACCAGCTTTTTGGCTTGTTTCACCGTGCTGGAAAGGCCTTTTGCTTCAAGCCGCGAATAGATGAACGGCTTGAACAGTTCGAGCGCCATTTTCTTGGGCAAACCGCACTGGTGCAGTTTCAGTTCCGGCCCCGTCACGATGACAGAACGGCCTGAAAAATCGACCCGTTTACCCAAAAGGTTCTGACGGAAACGACCTTGCTTGCCTTTCAGCATGTCAGAAAGTGATTTCAGCGGGCGCTTGTTGGCCCCTGTGATCACCCGTCCACGGCGGCCATTATCAAACAATGCGTCAACAGATTCCTGCAACATACGCTTTTCGTTACGCACGATGATATCGGGCGCGCGCAGTTCGATCAGGCGTTTCAGGCGGTTGTTCCGGTTGATTACCCGCCGATAAAGATCATTCAGATCAGAGGTCGCGAAACGACCACCATCCAGTGGTACCAATGGGCGTAATTCCGGTGGGATTACAGGAATGACCGTCAGAACCATCCATTCCGGACGGTTGCCTGATTCAAGGAATGATTCAACAATCTTCAGTCGCTTGATGATCTTCTTTGGCTTGAGTTCACCGGTGGCTTCTTTCAGATCTTCGCGCAACTGTTCGGCTGTGCTTTCCAGATCAATTGCCGCCAGCAATTCACGAATAGCTTCGGCACCGATGTTGGCAGTAAATGCATCCAGACCGTAAGTATCCTGTGCATCCATGTATTCTTCTTCGGTCATCATCTGACCTTCCAGAAGATCGGTAAGACCGGGTTCGATTACCACGTAGTTTTCGAAATAAAGCACACGTTCCAGATCGCGCAATGTCATATCCAGCATCAGGCCGATGCGCGAAGGCAGTGATTTCAAAAACCAGATGTGGGCGACAGGTGCGGCCAAATCAATGTGGCCCATCCGCTCGCGGCGAACCTTTTGCAGCGTGACTTCCACGCCGCATTTTTCGCAGACAACGCCGCGATATTTCATCCGCTTATATTTACCACACAGACATTCGTAATCTTTGATCGGGCCAAAGATGCGGGCACAAAACAACCCGTCGCGTTCGGGTTTGAACGTACGGTAGTTGATAGTTTCCGGCTTTTTAATCTCTCCGAAAGACCACGACAGGATGCGCTCCGGTGACGCAAGCGAAACCTTAATTTCGTCAAACGTCTTTTGTGGCGCAAGTGGGTTAAACGGGTTGTTTGTCAGTTCCTGGTTCATTTTGCATTCCTTAACAAAGGTGGGAGGGAAGAAGGTTGGGGGGTGTTTAGCCCCCTATTCTTCCGGCTCCGCATCCAGGAGTTCCATGTTGAGGCCGAGGCCCCGGACTTCTTTCACCAGCACGTTAAAGCTTTCTGGTACGCCAGCTTCAAAGTTATCGTCGCCTTTGACGATACTTTCATAAACTTTGGTACGCCCGGCCACGTCATCAGACTTGACCGTAAGCATTTCCTGCAACGTGTAGGCCGCGCCATATGCTTCCAGTGCCCAGACTTCCATTTCCCCGAAACGCTGGCCGCCAAACTGGGCTTTACCACCCAAAGGCTGCTGCGTGACAAGGCTGTAAGGCCCGGTGGAACGTGCGTGGATTTTATCATCCACAAGGTGGTGCAGTTTCAACAGGTACTTGATACCGACCGTAACTTTACGCGCGAATTGTTCGCCGGTACGCCCGTCAAACAACACCGACTGACCGCTTTCGCTAAATCCGGCGCGCACAAGCGCGTCGTTCACATCACCTTCTTTGGCACCGTCAAACACTGGCGTTGCAATCGGCACACCACGGGTCACATTTCCTGCGGCTTCAACCAATTGATCCTCACCCATAACACTGATGCCTTCGTCATAGACATCTTCACCATAAGCGACCTTCATTGCTTCACGTACCGGTGTCAGATCACCAGAACGGCGATATTCGCCTAGGGCGTCATCAATCTGCAAGCCCAGACCACGCGCCGCCCAACCCATGTGAGTTTCCAGGATCTGCCCGACATTCATACGACTGGGCACCCCAAGCGGGTTCAGACAGAAATCAACCGGCGTTCCATCTGCAAGAAATGGCATGTCTTCCATTGGTACGACCTTGGAAATCACGCCTTTGTTGCCGTGACGACCCGCCATTTTGTCACCCGGTTGCAGCTTGCGCTTAACCGCAACAAAGACTTTGACCATCTTCATCACACCCGGTGGCAGATCATCCCCGCGACGGACCTTTTCAACCTTATCGTCAAAACGGTGTTCCATCACCCGTTTCTGCGCCTCGAACTGTTCGTTCAGCGCTTCCACCTGGGCAGCGTCCTTGTCGTTTCCAAGTGCCAGCTGCCACCATTGACCACGGGACAACATATCCAGCAGTTCCTCGGTGATTTCGGATTTGGGTGGCACGCCTTTGGGGCCTTTTACAGCCACTTTACCAAGGATCATGCTTTTCAGACGACCATAGGTGTTGCGTTCAAGAATGACCATTTCATCGTCACGGTCTCGGGCCAGGCTTTCAACTTCTTCACGCTCAATCTGCAGCGCGCGTTCGTCTTTTTCTACCCCGTGGCGATTAAACACCCGCACTTCGACAACTGTACCAAAGTCACCGGGCTTAACCCGAAGTGATGTATCGCGAACATCTGATGCTTTTTCACCAAAGATGGCGCGCAGCAGTTTTTCTTCCGGTGTCATCGGGCTTTCACCCTTTGGCGTTATCTTCCCGACAAGAATGTCGCCCGGCCCAACTTCTGCACCGATATAAACGATACCAGCTTCATCAAGGTTGCGCAGAGCTTCTTCACCGACATTTGGAATGTCACGAGTGATTTCTTCCGGCCCAAGTTTCGTATCACGAGCAGCAACTTCGAATTCTTCGATATGGATCGAAGTAAACACGTCGTCGCGCGTTACACGTTCGGAAATCAGGATCGAATCTTCGTAGTTGTAACCGTTCCACGGCATAAACGCGACGACCACGTTTTTACCAAGTGCCAGTTCACCAAGGTCAGTTGACGGGCCATCGGCCAGCACTTCACCTTTGATCACCTCATCTCCGACTTTGACCAGTGGTCGCTGGTTGATACAGGTGTTCTGGTTGGACCGCTGGAACTTACGCAGACGGTAGATATCAACACCCGGATCACCGACTTCCAGATCGGAAGTTGCCCGGACAACGATACGCGTTGCGTCAACCTGATCGATTACACCAGAACGTTTTGCCATAATCGACGCGCCACTATCGCGCGCGACAACTTCTTCGATACCGGTCCCGATTAGCGGGGCTTCCGCCTGAAGCAGGGGAACCGCCTGACGCATCATGTTCGAACCCATCAGGGCCCGGTTCGCGTCATCATTTTCCAGGAACGGAATAAGCGAGGCCGCAACAGACACCAGCTGCTTTGGCGACACGTCGATCAGATCGACGTTTTCGCGTGGTTGCAATGTGTAGTCGCCGGATTTACGGGTCGAAACCAGATCGTTTTTGAAGTTCCCCTTTTCGTCCAGCTGCGCGTTGGCCTGCGCAACAGTGTGGCGCATTTCTTCGGTGGCCGACATATAGTGAACTTCATCAGTCACATGGCAATCGACAACTTTGCGATAAGGCGTTTCGATAAAGCCGTACTTGTTTACCCGCGCAAATGTCGCAAGGCTGTTGATCAAGCCAATATTCGGCCCCTCCGGCGTTTCAATCGGACACATCCGGCCATAGTGGGTCGGATGCACGTCGCGCACTTCAAAACCAGCGCGTTCGCGAGTCAGACCACCCGGCCCAAGCGCTGACAAGCGGCGTTTATGGGTGACTTCCGACAGTGGGTTGGTTTGGTCCATAAACTGCGACAGCTGGCTGGAACCAAAAAATTCACGCACCGCAGCGGCGGCGGGTTTTGCGTTGATCAGGTCCTGCGGCATCACCGTGTCAATTTCCACAGACGACATGCGTTCCTTGATCGCGCGTTCCATGCGAAGCAGACCCACGCGATACTGATTTTCCATCAATTCGCCAACGGAACGCACACGGCGGTTACCAAGGTGGTCAATGTCGTCGATGTTACCCCGGTCGTCGCGCAATTCAACCAGCGCTTTGACACATGCAACGATGTCTTCTTTACGCAACGTACGTTGCGTATCGTCAGGTTCAAGCGCAAGGCGCATATCCATTTTGACCCGGCCGACAGCCGAAAGATCATAGCGTTCAGAATCAAAGAACAGTGTGTCAAACAGCGCGCTTGCTGCATCAACGGTTGGTGGTTCACCCGGACGCATCACACGGTAGATATCCATCAACGCGGTTTCCCGGTTCATATTCTTATCTACGGCGACAGTATTGCGGATGTAGGGGCCGACATTTACGTTATCGATGTCGAGGATCGGCAAGTCAGTAAACCCTGCCTCGATCAGTTCCAGCAGGTTACCACCGGTTACATTGCCTTCTTTATCCAGCTCTTGCACCAGCTCATCGCCGGCTTCGACATAAATCGCACCGGTATCTTCGTTGATGATGTCTTTGGCGACAAAGCGGCCG
>Ga0209344_10002625_pt1 | contig 19523 bp, 21 predicted proteins | sample Cruoilmetagenom6_FD_187293 | JGI IMG/M metagenome (GOLD analysis project Ga0209344, IMG submission 187293) | Oil polluted marine microbial communities from Coal Oil Point, Santa Barbara, California, USA - Santa Barbara Oil Seep Sample 6 (SPAdes)... | ecosystem: Environmental > Aquatic > Marine... | reverse complement strand
AATCCAAATTTTCTCATTGAATACGGCGCTCTTAAAGAGTAAGCGTTTTGGGTAACTGCTTCCCGGATGTACTATTTGCGTCCAATTTTTTCCATCCGTTGAATACCAGACATCATTTTGGATTTCAAAGGTTGTACTTAATGCTCCGCCTATAACAAACATTTTATTGTCAAAGACCAAAGCTTCAAACCCATACCTAGCTAAATAGGGAGCAGCATTGGTCTCCTGTACCCAGTCTGCACCGTTGTTAGAACTCCAAATCTCTTCTGTACTTCCAGTAGTAGGGTCAAGAGGATTATCCAAACCACCTATGGCATATAATTTATCATTATAGCTGAGTAGTTTAGTTTGTCCTCGGGGGCTAAATCCAGTGTCAGCAGTTTCTTGTATCCAATTCACCCCATCTATTGAACTCCATACATCACTTAACAAATTACCACCTCCAAGACCTCCATAGATGAAAATCTTATCTTTAAAAACGGTGATTCCAAATTGACCGCGTCCAGTGAAACCTGCTTCTGCGGTTTCTTGTACCCATGTAATTCCATCCGCACTAGACCATACATCATTTTTTACATCTTCAATATTGGCGAAACCACCAATAACCCAGAATTTATCTTTAAAAAAAACGCTGCCATGTCCTTCTCTAACATCAAAAGGTGTAGATGCTACAAAGGCTTCTTCGCTAGTATTCAACGGGCGGGTTTCAAAGCTAAAAATATCGCTTTCAACAGTTCCCCCTTGGTTATCACGAGCAACTACTTTCCATGTAAAGGAACTGTTTATGGATAAAGGGTCGGTGAGGGTATAACTAGTTTCTGTGATACCTTGGGCTATAATAAGGGTTGGGTCGGGGGGTTGTTGATTGGCATTCAATTTGGGAACTAAGAAGCCGCCAGTAAGCACTTCTAAATATAGGTCGTAGACCACTGAATCACCATCTGGGTCCGTTGCTGCTTGCCAAGTAAAGACAGGGATCAATGAAACATTTTCCGCTTGGTTTTCAACAGTGAGCAAGTTAAAAGCTTCTGGAGCAATATTTGTGTGCTCACTATCGTCCTTTTTACAACTTGATAAAAGTAGGGTAAACAAGAGGATATAGATAGTTGTTTTCATTTGTTTGTAGTTTTGGCCTCGATTCTATTCCCTTTTAAATGTGAATATTACTGTAGGGTTTTCTATTTCTTGGTTTTCGTTAAGCGTTGTGCCGTATTCGCCATGAAATAGGGGTGTTTTTGTGTTTGAATCGAAAGTTACTGCACCTTTCCTATAGGTATTGGCTCTACCTGAAAGGTTAGAGAGATATGTTACGTATAAAATACCTTCTTCTATCATTTTATAGAATTGGGCTATTATTGCACTACAGTCCCGTAGCATAGTACTAAAACAGTATAAAAAGAGTAATGACTTGTTGTTTCATTAATTTAAACTTTTTAAAACGTAAACAAGGGACGTTTAAACAGCCCTTGTTTACGTTGGAAGAACGTATTATTCAGGAATATTGAAATGAGCGATTACTTCTTCATAACTCAATTTGGTAAAATCTACGGTTGCAGTTTTACTTCCTATACCACCTATTCCGGTACTTGCTTCAACACCACCAGGAATTAGAACATAGCGATACTGACCAAAAAGAGGATTACCTATAGAAGAACCATCTACACTTGCTAGCCTTATATTGATACTTCCTAATGCTAAACGGTAATAGTAAGACACCCCCGCTTCACCTATAAATGGCAGGGCAAATACATTAAGAGTTCCAGCTTTTCCATAGACTAGAACTGTACCTTGATCAAATATTTCTTGGCTTAAGCCGGCAACATCAATACTGCCATTTGCTGTTGATGATGGAATATCACCATCCAAAGGAGAGTCTATCCAATCAGAATAAATAACATTTGCCGTTCCCGGTACGCCTTGTTCCCCATCTTCCCCATCTTCCCCATCTGCTCCATTAACACCATCTACTCCATTAACACCGTCTACTCCATTAATACCATCTGCTCCATCTTCACCATCTGAACATGAAAAAATTGAAATAGATACCATAAGTATCATTAATAAATTGACTAATTTCATTTTTGCTTTCATAATTATATATTTTGTAATGAAGGGACAAATTTAAATATGAAAATCAATCAAGTCTTGTATAAAATGGACAGGCTCATTTAATTCTAAATGCTTGGATATGTTACAGGTTCTTGATCTTATTATTGCCGATTTTGTCTAAGAACCATTTGAACTAAGCTAACGTCTCCATTAATAAATTCACTTGGAGGAATTTGCATAAACTTTTTAAATTCTTTTGTGAAAGAAGGATGATCATAAAACCCACACTCTAGAGCCCATTTAGTTAAGGTTTCTTCTTTATTTTCATTGATAATGCTCATAATAGTGTTCCATTGCTGTGTTCTATAATATTTTTTAGGAGACATGCCTATTACTTTTTTGAATAAGCGAGAAAGATACCGTTGGTTCACACCTACTTTTTTGCAAATGTCCTCTACCCTGTTTTTATCTGCAACATCTGCTTGCATCAATGAGACAACGTTATTTATTAAAGGAATTTCAGGAAGTGCATTTGGCATTATACGTAGTAGGTAGTTTTCAAAAACGTCTTGTATACTTTTTACATCTTTAGAACAATTTTCTAATTCATTTTCCAACATTTGTGCATCTATAGTAGAGAAATCGGCAGGAGGACTATTTGTAAATTTGCTTCCGTGCTTATGAAATAAACGATAAAACCCTGTAGGTGTAAACTCAATATAGATTTGTTTAACACAACCTTGATGTATTACGGTAATACCATCTTCTGTTATAGTACCTAATACAGAAGCTCCTTTGAGTAAAGGAATAGTTTCATGATTAATAATATGTCGCATGGGAGCTCCAAAGTAAAAAGAGAGTCCATTGGCACCTATGGGAGGTATAGAGTGAAACTGAGGTTCTACCGTTTCATTTTCAATATATGATATCCGCTTTACGAAAGGTTCTAAAGCTCTTTGTTTTAGTGGTAGTACTGTATATTTTAATATAGACATATTTTAACTTGAGTTAAATTGTAATATTAATGTAATAGCGATAAAAATAGAATCTACTCATGCTAAATGTAGTTAAAAATGTATGTGTAGATAGTTATACTGTATAAACGTCAAAAACTCTTCATTGGTTTTTTTGTCTATTAAACATTATTGAATAATACGGTTGTCTAGTAATAAAATATTTAGGAAATTTAAGGTAACCAAGAATTATTATTCACTTGACTAACAAGGTATTCTGCAACTTTAGAATCGTTTTTTATTTTAGAAAAAACTCTAAAAATAAATTATCATAATCTTTAACAAGTGCATATCGTTACTAACTTTTCTTTCAACTACTCTAGTATAAATTTGGGTCGTTGCCAATTTAGTATGACCCAGTAACTTCGATACGGTTTCTATAGGAACACCGTTGCTTAGAATCATCGTAGTAGCGAACGTATGACGTGCCATATGAAAAGTTAGGTTCTTCTTTATACCACATTGGTCCGCTATTTCTTTTAGATAGCTGTTCAGTTTTTGGTTGGACAGCTTAGGTAGAAGATTAATTTTCTTATAGGTTCGGTAATTGTCTTTATATTTATCGATTAAGATTTCCGCTTTTGGCTACATTGGAATTTTAAACGGTGTGCCTGTTTTTACCCGTTCAGACATTATTCAAGGATTGCCGTCAACGCCAACCACAATATTAGCGGTCTGGTCAGGACTGACACCCAAAAGTCCATAATTAATATCTGAGGATACAATAGCATCACCTAATATATCGGAGAATAGTTGACCATGCTGCCAAGTGTAATACGCCTTGTTGAATTCTAGACCCTCACTATTCGGATACATTACAGTTAATTTAATCAGATTATGAATTTTTAATAATTATTCCTAATAGGTTATTCAGAGAAATCTGCCATTACAATATTATCGGAAAAACTTTGATATGCCCCTTCAAATTGTTTGGCCATTTCGTCCGGAAACAAATGGATATCCCCAACATTAAGGGCATTTACAATACCTTTGGAAACCACAGAAGTGGCAGCTCCATCTTAAAAACCTGCTGCAGCTCCCATATCAATTGCAATAGGACCGGGGCGAACATTAAGGACATGTACGCCTTTAGCACCTAGCTGAGTTCTTAGACCCTGGGTAAGGGAATAGGAGGCCGCTTTCGAGGCAGAATAGGTAGAAAGTTGTGGGAAGTTTTGATAGATGCAATGGAGTTTAGTTGGACCAGGGCACCTTTATTTTTTTCCAATGTTTTGGCAAAAGTATTGGCAATACGGACTAATCCAAAAGCATTTACTTCCAGGTTATAGGCAAAATCCTTTTCCTCATCATTGCCAAGGGTGGGGTAGGGGCTCCTACTCCTGCATTGTTTACGACAATATCCACATCTTTAGTTTGTTCTGCCAATTGTTGAATGGAAGTTGCGTTGGCAACGTCCGCTTTTATGGTTAACACCTTATTTCCATATTTCTCTTCCAAATATTTGGTAGATTCTGTATTACGGACGGCCAAATATACTTTTTTAGCACAGTGATTTATAAAAGATTCCACAATAGCTTTGCCAATTGCTCTATTTGCTCCTGTTACCAGTGCGACTTTGTTTGCAATTGAAATGCTCATAATTTTATTTTTTTAATATGCATTAATGATAGATCTTCCGAATAAGAGGAAGGTTTAAGCTAATTATCTAATCAAGGAATTAGACTCCTACCTTGTCTTTGTTCCAGGTAAATTTTTGAAATGGAGCGTCAACCGGAGTGTTGGCAATATGGTTGGAATAGTTGCTTATTACTTTTTGTGATAGACCGAGGATGATTTCCAAAACTTGTCTTTCCGTGTAGCCCGTAGCATAGAATCTGTTCAATTCTTCTTCTGAAATATTACCGCGATTCCGAACAATAGATAGAGTAGTCTCGTGTAATACCTGAAGTCTTTCTGTGGGCATTACGGTCCTGTTTCTCAAGGCTTCAGTTAAAGCCGGATCTACTTTCATCATATGGGCTATGCCAGTATGTGCCGGAATACAATAATGACATTCGTGCTCCACATTAATAGTTTGCCATACTACGGTTAATTCTTCGTTGTTAAAGGAAGAGTCCACAAATAATTGATGCAATGTCTGATATGCCTCTAGGATGCCGGGAGCACTGGCCAAAACCCCATGTAAACCAGGTATCATGCCAAAGGCTTTAACCGATTTTTGCAAAAAGGGCTTGCTTTCTTCCGGTGCGGATTCAATGTCGTGTACTTTTAATGTTGTCATAATTCAAATTTTAATTATTGTTTATTTAATTCTGGATTTATTTCTAAGCAAATGCTTGGAAATGTGATAAAAAAAGTCAAAGGTTGTTGAATGCTGTTTCTATAAAATCTTCCAATTGCTCCCGTCTTAATATTTTGGAGGCCAACGAAAGTCCCAACATGGATGCCGCCAAGTAATTAGCTTGTTTATCGATACTTTCTTGGGCTTTATTTTTGTCTTGTTTTAAATTATTTGCAAATAGGGTTTTAATTTCATTAAAAAAACTCTTTAATTCTGTCATAATAATCGGATCCCCATGTTCTCCTAATTCATTTACGGTATTGGTCACCAAACATCCCTTTTTGCCATTATCATCTTTGGAGAATTCCAAAAAGTCGTAAAAATATTGTTTAATACCTATAACCCCGTTGTTCGATTTTTCTAGAATTTCCGTGATACGGTGTATCTTTTTTTTGTAGGACTTAATACATTCCAAAAAAACCCCGTTTTTACTTCCGAAACTTGAGTAAATGGAAAATTGGTTTATACCCATTTCTTTTTCCAACATACGAACTGAGGTATTCCCATACCCATTTCGCCAAAACAAGCCCATGGCTTTTTCTATTACCTCCTCTTCGTTATATTGTTTGCTACGTGCCATTTTTTAAATACTGGACAAAACTAAGCAGTTGCTTTGAAATAAAAAAATATTTAACATGTTTTGTGACTTTCCCTACGGTTGTAGCTGTACTTCCCAAAAGGAGTTTTCGGCTGCCTGGATCATTGGTATAGTTACTTCTACATGAGCGCCATTTTAGGGATACCCGTAGTTATTTGGAAGGAAGTTGCACATATTGGATAGGAGCCACATCTGCGATTTCTAATTTTCATTATCGCTGGCATCACTGTTCCAGAGTATACACATAAGTGCATTATGCAATTAATGTTAAGTCATGAAATGATATAAGATCAATAATTTCAACTAGGTAACATCGGGCAATTACTTCTTTTTCCGCTAAAGTGGATTTAGACTTCCTGACGTTTATCGACAATATTTTGCACATTAACAGCCCTTTTTCCACTGAACGAATATCAGTGCTTTTCAACGAATCGGAACCTATAAAAATACACTTGCCAAAGTTATATATATAACAAAAAGCAAGTCATGAAAACCATATTTACCCTATCTCTAGCTTTATTTGTCGGAATGGCTGCAAAATCACAAAACGCTGCGGCCGAAGTAAAGGTTGATAGTGTTGCCATGAGTGTCATTGCTACTACTTTGGAACCAGAGGTTGTTTTAAAAAATGAGAACGCGGTTGCACGCTTGTATATGTTCAGAAATTCGAAGATTACCAAAGCATTGTCTTTTTCAACTAAATTAAACAAAGCCAAATTGGCCTAATACGATACGCTAACCCACTGCCCCTAAACGGTCAGTCCCTAAATAGACCATTATGATATTATTTGCTCTTTTAATTATGGTATTTCTTGGACTTAGTCATATCATTATTTTCCCTAAAACGAAGGGGGTTCTTAGACCCTTGAAAGTGTCGGCAAAACAGGAAAGGAAATAAGCCGTTGTTTATAATTCAATTTTATGGCCATTGGGATTTTCCCTGGCCATTTTTTTTTGAAAAGTAAAAATAAGAAGGACTATACCAATAAGTGTAACATCTACTTGTGGGGCTAGGTCTTAAACGGATGTTGAATATCGGAAAATTTAACAATGTAGTTCGTGCCTTTTTTGGAAGAATCCCTGTTCAATGATCCTTTTAATTGCCTGGACAGGTTATGGATAAGTTTTAGCCCCAGGGATTTGGTGTTCCTATGGCTAATGTCTTCGGGAAAGCCTTCGCCATCGTCACCAATATAAAGTATATAATCTTTAGCATTTGTTTTTACAAGTTCTATATGTATTTCCCCTTGATCATTATCCTTAATACCGTATTTAAGGGCATTGGTAATTACTTCGTTGATCAATAATCCCAATGGGATAGCCGTGTCTATCCCGAGTTTAATATCCGGGATTTTGATGTTGAGGGTTATATTGTTTTCAGTTCCTTTAAAGGAGCGTATTAGATAATCACTTAATTCCGCTACATAGGATTTGTATTCAATTTTGGACAGATCGTGACGCATATATAACATCTCATGCACCATGGCCATGGAAATTACCCGGTTTTGACTGCTTTTTATTAAAGTTTTCATTCTAGGCTCTTCAATGCTTCTGGATTGAAGACTAAGTAAGCTGGATACGGTTTGCAGGTTATTCTTTACTCTATGGTGAATCTCTTTTAAAAGCGTGTCCTTTTCCTTAATACGGGCCTCATTTTCGTTTCTGATCCTATGTAATTCGTTGTGGGCCTTAAGAAGGTTTTTTCCTATGACCCCGCCTAAGAGGTATACCGAGAAAAGAATACTAAAAAGCGCAAACATATTCTTACTTTCAACAGGGACCACGTTTTCAGTAAAATTAAATTCTGCTATACTTTGTGAATAAATCAGGATAATAATAAGCAGGTTTAAATTTAGGTAAACCCTACCATAAACCTTTGTGCTGATATAGCCGGCAAATACCACCAAGGCCAAAACAAAAATAAATGGACTGTTGATACCGCCACTGAATATGGTAATAATAACAGAGGAGCACAAGGCCATTATTGAGGTAATATTATAAGTTAATCCCAGTAGTTTGTGCCTGTGGAACAATAGGGTGTTGGCCAAATTTAAAGTGCCAAAGACAATAAAGGTGGCCGGAATTATTTCAGTGATCTTTAGGAGAAATATGCAGATAATACCAAAAATAATGGAGAGGACAGAGGAAATATAGTTGACCCTTAAAGTTAAACGGACTTTGTCCTTCAGTCGGTACTTATCCTGAGTGGGTATTTGCATTAAAAAATGGTTAATGGTTGTATTCTGAGGGTAAAGATAATCGTTTGAATTAAAGCGCGATGAATTTTAGGGTTAAAACAATACTTTTATAAAAATCCTTTTTCATGGCAGGTTGGATTTTAAATCTATTGATTTTCGGCCCAAATTTGCTCCATTCCAAGTCGTTTTTAATTTCATTTAGCCTTCAGAAAGAACCTTAGTGTTGTTATAAATATATTAAAATTTGGACAATAAAAAAGCGACGCCTGTTAAGGGTGTCGCTTTTTTTGGATGTACTATTTTAATTATGAGGCCATTGGCTGTTGTGCTAATCTTCTACAATTACCCATTCGCCTTTGTCCAAAAGCGGTTCTGCTTGTTTGTATTTTACCGTTTTGCTTTCACCGGACATTACATTCTTAATGGTAACCCTTTCGTTTCTCCCTATTTTAGCCTTTTCGCGCACAATGGTTTCGGTTACCTGTGGCCGTCCACCCTGATTTTGGCCTACAGCCCTGCTTTGGGCCGACATTTCATCGCTGTTGGGGATTTCCTCCTTGGAGGTCTTTAAGTTTTCCTTTGGCCTGCGAATATTTCTGGCCTCCTGGATTTCCGGACTCTGTGTTGGAAGCTCTCCTTTAAACAGGAAGGAGACGATTTCTTTGTTCACCTTTTCTATCATTCCCTTGAAAAGTTCAAAGGCCTCAAATTTGTAGATCAACAAAGGGTCCTTTTGTTCATGTACGGCCAATTGGACAGATTGTTTTAACTCATCCATTTTACGCAGATGTGTTTTCCAGGAATCGTCAATGATGGCCAGGGAAATGTTCTTTTCAAAATCCGTAATCAACTGGGTGCCATTGCTTTCATAGGCATCCTGTAGATTGGTAACCACGTTCAGGGATTTTATGCCATCTGTAAAAGGCACCACAATTCTTTCAAACTTATTGGCATTGTCTTCATATACCTTTTTTATAACCGGGAAGGCTGTGGCAGCATTGCGCTCCATTTTATTCTTATAGTGGGTATATGCAGTTTTATAAATAACATTCGCCATTTCCTGTACACCCATTTTTGAGAAGTCATTTTCGCTAATAGGGGAGGTGATGGAGAAATATTTTATAAGTTCAAATTCAAAGTTTTTATAGTCGTTGGCCGCCTTGTTGGTATCCGCAATTACCTCACAGGTATCGTAGATCATATTGGCGATATCTACTTTAAGTCGCTCCCCTTGTAAGGCATGTCGTCTTCTTTTGTAGACTACTTCCCTTTGGGCGTTCATAACATCATCATACTCCAACAATCGCTTACGCACACCGAAATTATTTTCCTCCACTTTCTTTTGAGCACGCTCAATAGATTTTGTCATCATGGAATGTTGGATAACCTCACCTTCTTCCAAGCCCATTTTATCCATCATTTTGGCCACCCTGTCCGATCCGAACAACCGCATAAGGTTGTCTTCCAAGGAAACATAGAATTGAGAGCTTCCAGGATCTCCCTGTCGCCCTGAACGACCTCTAAGCTGCCTGTCCACCCTTCTTGAATCATGGCGTTCCGTACCAACAATTGCCAAACCTCCGGCCTTCTTTACTTCTTCACTTAATTTAATATCGGTACCACGACCTGCCATGTTGGTAGCTATGGTTACCACGCCTGCATTTCCTGCTTCGGCTACAATATCCGCTTCCTTTTTATGCAATTTTGCATTCAGTACATTGTGGGGTACTTTCCTGATAGTTAACATACGGGAAAGAAGTTCCGAGATCTCGACAGAGGTGGTACCAATAAGTACTGGTCTACCGGATTGTGAAATTTTGGTTACCTCCTCAATAATGGCGTTGTATTTTTCGCGCTTGGTCTTGTAGATCAAGTCTTGTCTGTCATCTCTTGCAATAGGCCTGTTGGTAGGGATTTCCATAACATCCAACTTGTAGATTTCCCAAAATTCCCCTGCTTCGGTAACGGCTGTACCGGTCATCCCGGCCAATTTGCTATACATCCTAAAGTAGTTCTGTAAGGTTACGGTAGCAAAGGTTTGGGTCATTGCCTCGATCTTTACATTCTCTTTTGCTTCTATGGCTTGGTGCAATCCGTCCGAATAACGTCGGCCATCCATAATACGGCCTGTTTGTTCATCTACGATCATTACCTTGTTCTCCATAACCACATATTCCACATCCTTTTCAAAAAGGGTATATGCCTTCAACAGTTGGTTCATGGTATGGATACGTTCACTTTTAACGGCGAAGTCCTTGAACAACTCTTCCTTTAATTCGGCTTCCTTGTTTATTTCAAGATCCTGACTTTCAATTTTTGCTATTTCGCTGCCAATATCGGGCATTACAAAAAAGTCCTTTTCGCCATCCCCTGATAGATATTCGACCCCTTTTTCCGTGAGTTCAATTTGATTATTCTTTTCATCGATAACAAACCAAAGTTCTTCATCTACCTTCGGCATTTCCCGGTTGTTATCCTGCATATAAAAATTCTCGGTCTTTTGCAGTAATTGTTTTACCCCTTCTTCACTTAAGAATTTAATCAAGGCTTTGTTCTTTGGAAGGCCTCTATGTACACGTAACAATAGAAAACCGCCCTCTTTGGTATTCCCTTCGGCAATCAATTTTTTGGCCTCGGACAAAACTCCGGTCAAATAGGCGCGTTGCTTGCCAACAATATCACCTACTTTGGGCTTCAGTTCATTAAATTCATGACGATCGCCCTCCGGTACCGGGCCAGAAATGATCAAGGGGGTACGGGCATCATCTACAAGAACGGAATCCACCTCATCCACTATGGCATAATTATGGGGCCTTTGTACCAGGTCGTTGGGAGTATGGGCCATATTATCCCTAAGATAATCAAAGCCAAACTCATTATTGGTGCCATAGGTAATATCCGCATTATAGGCAGCCCTACGTCCGTCCGAATTGGGTTGGTGTTTGTCTATACAATCTACAGAAAGCCCGTGGAATTCAAATATGGGCGCCATCCATGCACTATCCCTTTTGGCCAGATAATCGTTTACGGTAACCAAATGGGCTCCGTTTCCGGTTAGTGCGTTTAGATAGAGGGGTAGGGTTGCGACCAAGGTCTTACCTTCCCCTGTCTGCATTTCGGCAATTTTTCCTTGATGTAGGGCAATTCCCCCAATTAATTGCACATCATAATGTATCATGTCCCAAGTAACCTGCTTACCGGCGGCATCCCAAGAGTTTTTCCAGATGGCACTGTCGCCGTTCAAACTAACGTAATCTTTTGTGCCTGAAAGCAATCGGTCATATTCGGAAGCTTTAACCGTAATGGTTTCATTATTGGCAAAGCGTTTTGCCGTTTCTTTAACAACAGCAAAGGCCTCGGGCAATATTTCTGTCAAGGTTTTTTCGGAAATGGTATACATTTCCTCCTTTAGTTTGTCTATTTCCGCATAAATATCTTCGTTCTTGTCTATATCTGCAGACTCCTTTACTTCCTTTAGCAACTTGTCTATCTGCTCTTTGATCTCTTTGCAGTCTTCTTTTAATTTATTCTTAAAAAAAGTGGTTTTTTCCCGAAGTTCATCGTGGCTCAATTTTTCCAAGGCCGCTTCGAATGATTTTATTTGATCGACCAAAGGTTGTAGGTCCTTGACATCTTTCTTTGATTTATCCCCTACAAATACCTTTAATACTGAATTTAAAAAACTCATAATGATTTCTGTTATTAATGAAAGACTTGGTAAAAGCCTTTTCCATTGTACCTGCACGAAATATTTGGTTGGCACGTGCAATGCCATCTTTTGGATATAAGATTTCCAACATCAAAATTACGTAAAAAAAAAGCCTCATATGAGACTTTTTTGTTGTAATTCCGTTAATATTTTAATACTCGTCCTCGTTCCAAAGATAATCTTCTTCCGTAGGATAGTCTGGCCAAATCTCTTCGATTGATTCATAAATTTCCCCTCCTTCTTCCTCCATGGACTGTAGGTTCTCTACAACCTCCAAAGGTGCACCGGTTCTAATTGAGTAATCTATCAATTCGTCTTTTGTTGCGGGCCAGGGTGCATCACTTAGGTATGATGCCAATTCTAATGTCCAATACATCGTAATTATTTATTTTTAATATTTTGCAAAAGTAATTTTTAAACTGAAACAGCCAAGTTTTTTTACATAAAATTTATCTATTAAAGTTTCAGTTATATCGCTTTAATAATTTGATAACGAAGAATTAACGAATTTATTAGTCACCTTTCTCTGGAATCCACTTTATTTCCTCAGCATGCACATCATACGACAATTTCCGTGCCAATACAAATAGAAAATCGGAAAGTCTGTTAATATAGGATAATAAAATGTCGTCAACTGGCTCAAAATCGTTCAATTGGGAAACCAAACGCTCCGCTCTACGGCAAATGGTCCTTGCAATATGACAATATGACACTGTTGTATGTCCGCCGGGCAATATAAAATGGGTCATAGGTGGCAAGTGCTCTTCCATTTGGTCTATTTCTTTCTCCAGAAGGTCTATATCCCCATTGTTAATTTTAGGAATATTCAATCGGTTTTTACCGTTTTTTAATTTTTCTTTCTTGGGATCAATGGCCAAAAGGGCTCCTATGGTAAACAGTTTCTCCTGAATTTTTATCAATACCTCTTTGGAGGATGTCTCCATTGGTTGGTCCCTGATCAATCCGATCCAGGAATTGAGTTCGTCCAAGGTGCCATAACTTTCTATTCGGATATGGTGTTTGGGTACGCGCGTACCGCCAAACAGAGCTGTTGTGCCATCATCGCCTGTCTTGGTGTAAATTTTCATTCCGGTCAATGTATATTAGTTTAAGGAATATTTATTTTATGGATAATAGTAGAGGGTAGGGCTGGTCAACACTGGGTTCTGTTTGGAAACCGGTCTTCTATTGTTTTATCCTTGGTCTTTGGACTTACTTCTATCCTCCCGCTTATAATCTTCCATGAATTTTCTTGATTTTCGGTCTCTTGATTTTCTTTTGGTAAACCCTTGGGCAACAAAGAAAACTACTAATAGTACAGCAAATACTATGTAAATTACGTAGTCCATAAGTCCAAATTTTTAGAGTTTCTTTTGCTTCTTTAAAAATACGGGTTTAAATCCGAATCTTAAAATGCTCCTTAACCTGTTCCCTTCTAAAAAATACCAGGCCACAGTAAAAAAGGTCTATGGTAACCCTTACTTGGTCCAATTCCTTTATACTACTCCATAGTTTCCCCGTATCTTTTGTTTGGTATATATTGTTAATGAAAACAACGGTATCGTTGGTGATACTACTGTTCTGAACAATTGTTTTATTTACCATTGCCAAATCCAAATGATCAATATATATTAATTCGTCGGAGGTGTTGGTGAAAGTTACTTTTTTAAAATATTGCGATAATTCTTTTTCCAAGGCAATATTGGTAGGTGTCAAATGTATCGTGTGAAGATCAAAATACGAGATTGTCTTAAACAGAACATTATGGGATTTTGAAAGTCTATACCGTGGGTCGGCGTAAAGACATTTTGTTATATAACGGTATACAAAAGGGGAGTGTATCCCGTGCTGGTTCTTGGATGTAAGCCTGAACTTTATAAATGCGAATAGCTTAAATAACATATTATACTTTGAAAGGACAGGATTTATTCGTCCATGGACATGGAAAGTTCAAACCAGCGTTCCGTTTTTGCCTCAATGGCATCCGTAATTGTTTTGAGCTCAATGGACAATTGGGAAATATCCTCACCTGAAAGGGTACTGTCCGTAAACTTATTTTGGATTTCCACCTTTTTGGATTCCAATTTTTGGATTTCCTTTTCCAATTGCTTGTATTCCTTTTGTTCCAAAAAGGACAGCTTTTTTCCTGTTTCTTCCTCTTTCCAAGTGTTCTTTGTACTTTTTAGTTCGTTGGCTTTTTCCTTGGATGCTTTGTTTTCCTGTATGTTGCTATCCTCGTAAGTTCTGAAATCGGAATAGTTGCCAGGGAAGTCCTCAATTTCTGCATTTCCCCTAAAAACAAAGAGATGGTCCACTATCTTATCCATAAAATAACGGTCATGGGACACCACTAGAAGACAACCGGGAAAATCGAGCAGAAAACTTTCCAATACGTTCAAGGTTACAATGTCCAGATCATTGGTTGGCTCGTCCAAGATTAGAAAGTTTGGGTTTTGTATCAGTACGGTACACAGGTACAGTCGCTTACGTTCCCCTCCGCTTAATTTTTCTACAAAGTCATATTGTTTTTTCCGGTCGAATAGAAAACGTTCCAATAGTTGCTGGGCAGAAATTTGTTTCCCCTTCATCAAGGGAATGTAATCCCCGAATTCGCGAATGACGTCGATAACTTTCTGACCTTCTTTTATGGTAATGCCCTTTTGGGTGTAATAGCCAAACTTAATGGTCTCTCCTATGATGACCTTGCCGCTGTCCGGTTGTACGGAGCCACTCAGTATATTTAAAAAGGTAGATTTTCCTGTGCCATTTTTTCCTATAATGCCAATGCGTTCCCCCTTTAGGAAATTATATTCAAATTTGTCCAGAATGGGCTTGTTCGGGAAGGATTTGGATATTTTATGGAGCTCCACAATTTTGCTCCCCATGCGTTCCATATTAATTTCCAATTGTACCTCGTGTTCCTTTCTACGTTGGCTTGCCTTTTCCTTGATAGTATGAAAATCGTCGATTCTGGATTTCGATTTTGTGGTCCGTGCTTTGGGCTGCCTACGCATCCAATCCAGTTCTTTCTTGAACAGTATTTTGGATTTGTGCTGTTCCACGGCTTCTTGTTCTATACGGGCTTCCTTTTTTTCCAAATAGTAGGAATAATTGCCCTTGTAGGAATACAATTGTCCATTGTCCAGTTCAATGATTTCATTGCAGACCCGTTCCAGAAAATATCGGTCGTGGGTAACCATAAACAGGGTCATGTTTTCTTTGGCAAAATACTGTTCCAGCCATTCGATCATTTCCAGATCCAAATGGTTGGTAGGTTCATCCAAAATAAGTAGGTCTGGCCTGTTTATCAAGGCATTGGCCAATGCCAATCGTTTCTTTTGACCCCCTGAAAGTAGTCCTACCTTTACATCTAGATCTTCTAATTTTAATTTGAACAGGATTTGCTTGTACTGCGTTTCAAAATCCCATGCGTCATAGCGTTCCATAGCTTCAAAGGCCTTTTGGTAAGCGTCCGCATCTTCTGGATCCAGAAGGGCATGTTCGTAGTTTTGAATAACTTTTAATACCTCGTTGTCCGATGCAAAGATGGTTTCCTCAACGGTCAATTTGGGATCTAGGTCCGGTTCTTGTTCCAAAAATGAAATTCGAATGCCCTTACGGCTATTTATCTGACCACTATCCGATGCATCCTTGCCCGAAAGTATATTTAAAATGGAAGTCTTACCACTTCCATTTTTGGCAATTAATGCAATCTTCTGGTCCTTGTTGATGCCAAAGGAAATATTTGAAAAAAGTGACAGCTCGCCAAATGATTTGGATATGTTTTCAACGGTAAGTAGGTTCATCTAAGGTGTTATTTTAAACTAATGTGTTGTTGGAAATACTTCCATAAAAAAAGATATCTCACGCCAAGCATAATCCAAAGGGGTATTGCCAAGGGGGAGAACACCTGAACTTTGAAAATTGCCAATACCAAGGTCAAGCCCAATAGTCCCAACAGAATTAGTAAGTACTTGGGTAGCCAACCAGGAGCGTTGTTCTTTTTAACAAGGGTAAAGCCTACAATTAAATTTAACGGAAATACCCATAGGATATTAAAGTTGTTGGCCGTAGCCGTATGATCGGTAAAAAACCAAAGAAAAATCAGCAGGGCACCGGCCAGTCCTGTTACAAAAAACAGTATGGAGTCTATGACCCTGGATCTTACGTTATTCTTAAAGTCGATATAGGTAATGGTCAAAACAAACAATAACATTGCCAATATCCAAAATAGGGGGGAGGCTAAAAAATACTCCTTTCCCTTCTTTTTTACGGTAGTTAAAATTGATCTTTCCCTATTTACTAGATGGTGTTCGGACAATGTGGTATTGCCCAATTGTTCCATTACATAAATGGGTAAAAACATATGTTCCTTAATCGTAGCAGTTCTGTCTATTACTGCTCCCAACGCCAAATCTATACCAAAACTGGACCATGAATTGGTGGTTAGGTTTTGGTGTATAAGCTGCCTAAAGGTGTAATTTTTTTCCAAATGGCCTTCTTTAAAATTGAGGTTTTTACCCAGGGACTCCTGTAAAACATCCCCTATTTTAGTGGCGCAATTGTTAAAAAAGAAATCGTATTTATAATCCCTATTTTCCGGGCGATAATTATTTTCCAGATATTGGAACAATTTATTCTTTTCTGTGGGGGTAAGTTGCAAGAGCTGTTCTTTTACCCATCTATTTTCCATTTCGTAGGCGTACAAAAAATTGGGCATATTTTGCTTGCTTAGGGAATAGTACAATTTACCCATCGCAAACTCCACGTAGAACATGGGCGGATCAAAATTAAAAGTCCCGTAATTATAAACCCAATCTATACCTTGGGTTGGATCCTGTATTCTGAAAGCGCTGTGACCGAAGGTGGTATATAGGTCACTGCCAGAACCACAGGTTAAAACGCTAATTTGGGATTCGGGGGATAATTCCCTTACCTGTGCCGCACAGTGGAACATCAGGCCCAAAAAAAATGCAGTAAAAAGAATCCTTTTGCTCATATACTATTGGGAGCCACTATTTTTTAAAATTACCAACGCAAATATCGAATAAATTATAGGATTTATGTGGCATAGACCAAGCTATTATAAAAAACAGGATATATTTTAACAGCATTTTTTAATAAATGGTATTTTTACATGACGATACCTAAGTTGCGATGTGCAAATGTTGGAGTTAAACCAAGTAAAATAAGACCTATGAAGCGCCATATACCCAATTTTATTACCTTGTTGAATGTTTTTTGCGGTTGTATCGCCACTGTGTTTGCGGTTTTGAACAAGTTGGAGGTGGCCGCTTTTTTTGTCTTTTTAGGTATATTTTTTGATTTTTTTGATGGATTGGCAGCAAGGGCCTTGAATGTGAAAAGTGAGCTGGGGCTGCAATTGGATTCCCTGGCCGATGTAATAACAAGTGGCCTGGTACCGGGTATAGTAATGTTTCAACTATTGAGTATGTCCTATAGCGGAGGGTGGAACATTGGTCTTCAGGCCAATACACCGGATACCATACAGTGGGCTGTATTCAACATTCCGTTGATTCCCTTTTTTGGGTTCTTGATTACCTTGGCCTCTGCTTATCGCTTGGCAAAATTTAATTTGGATGAAAATCAGGTTTCCTCCTTTGTAGGGCTCCCAACACCTGCCAATGCATTGTTGATACTTTCCTTTCCCTTAATATTACTATATCACAACAATGATTTTTTAAATACCATAATTTTAAATCAATGGTTCTTGATCGGGACTACGCTATTGAGTTCGTATCTACTGAACGCCCCTATTGGTTTGTTTGCGTTGAAGTTTAAAAATTGGAGTTTCCGGGATAACGCCCTTCGCTATATTTTTATAGTGGTGAGTTTTGTGCTGATCCTCACCATTAAATTTATGGCCATTCCTGCCATAATTGCTATCTACATTATTAGTTCGTTAGTTAACCAAATGGGAACAAAATCCATTGGTTAGCCCATTTTTTAATTGATTATGGGGCTATGGACAAAAAGTTCTGTAAAAGTGGGGACTTAAAATGCAAGAATTAGGATTAGGGCCACAAGTGTTGTTCCTGACCCCAAATTACTGGCACTATAATTTTATTGTTGTCGTTTAAGGACTATATGTCCCTATGGAGGATAGTCCTTACATTCCTATGTTTGATCAGACATTTTTCCTTTGTTTTTTCGCATCTCTTTTCAATACCACCTTGGAGATATAGATACTTACTTGATAAAGGATTAAAATAGGGATTGCTACAATAATCTGGCTTACTACATCTGGAGGGGTTATAACTGCAGAAATAGTTAGAACCAATACCAGTGCAATCTTCCTGTATTTAATCAATATTTCGGGAGTTACCAATCCCAATTTGGTTAAAAAATATATGACGATTGGCAATTCAAAAATTAAACCACATGAAATTACTGAAATCCTTACGGTGGAGATGTACGATAGAAGATCTATTTCCCTTACCACAGACTCACTGATAGAATAGCCTCCTAAAAAGTTTATGGATAATGGGGCCACCACATAATATCCGAACAACACCCCCATAAAGAATAGGGAGGAGGCTATAAAGATAAATCCACGGGCATTCTCACGCTCATTGTTATGCAGGCCAGGGGCGATAAATTTCCAAAGTTCATAGAGTACATAAGGGAAGCCAATGATAAAACCGGCCCAAATGGAAGTCCAGATATGTGCGGAGAATTGTTCGGACATTTGCCTGCTCTGTACCGTAAATTCGGGTTGTGTATTACAAAAGGATTCACTAAAACCTAGCATCTTGGAAAAGTCACAAAACACGTGATAGGTAGGGAAATTGGGCATCATTGGGCCAAAAATGACCGTATCAAAAATAAAACTTTTCATTAAAAAGGCTATCCCTCCAATAATAACTACGGCAAAAGTTGATCGTATTAAATGCCATCTCAATTCTTCCAAATGGTCCAGGAAGGACATTTCATTTGGGTTTTTAGTCGCTTTTGCCATTACAGTATGCCTGCTTTAATTAATTTGCATAAATGTACTATTTCCTTGTAGTTCTCCATATCAACAAGCCATATTTGTTATGTGCTATTGGACTGCATTTTTCATAAAGCCTTTAGGCAAGGGCATCCGAAGCTATTGTTTTAGGGGTATTGAGCTCGTCCAATGATGCCAACAGTTGTTAATGTAATTATTTTTAAACCTTCAGCGGGGTGTACCATTTTTTCAAAAACTTCTTTGATTACGGATTTAGCGTTACGATTGGTGCGGATCTTTGAGATTTGACCATCACGCTATAACATTTATACTTATTTGTAATTCATTACCTGGAGCAGCTTCTGGGGGATATTTTGCGAAGTCTTTTAAAGCCCTTGAGTTTCAATAGAAAGATAATCAGGTCATTCCATATGACCAATCGGGCCGTTGTGCTGGTAGTGGAGGCCAAATTGTTAGGGCATGCTGGTTGCGGCCGCAACATAAAGAGTTCTATTATCAAATAGGAGAATTTGGGGATCAATCCTAAAAGTTGTGTGTGAATTACTAAAACATATAATTTACTATCTCAAGTTTGTGTCCTGTTCATTTTTTGCATCGCCCAAATGCGCAGCATTCATGAATACCATTAAAAATCAATAGACCAGCCGATGAATAAAAAACGAACCAAAAAACGCTAGGCTG
>Ga0209344_10002624_pt1 | contig 19525 bp, 23 predicted proteins | sample Cruoilmetagenom6_FD_187293 | JGI IMG/M metagenome (GOLD analysis project Ga0209344, IMG submission 187293) | Oil polluted marine microbial communities from Coal Oil Point, Santa Barbara, California, USA - Santa Barbara Oil Seep Sample 6 (SPAdes)... | ecosystem: Environmental > Aquatic > Marine... | reverse complement strand
GCGCGCGTCTCGAAGCCGCCGGAAAACCCTTCAAGGTCGTCATCATCGCCGTCGCCCGCATCCTGCTCACACAACTCAACGCCATCGTCAGGGAGCAGCGAAACTACGTGCCGGGATAACAGTTGCTACGATTGCGCCACATCGATATTTTCGACGATACGGAGCAAATGGCTGGCAAACATAAGAACTTCAGCGGCGCCCACTGGATCGTCGAGTCCCACATCACGATGCGAGTTTGGATTCTTAAATAATCCTATTGCACCGGCAAAAAGATGGGCCATCGCATCTTTTTCCGCATCTTGTGCTTGCGTATCAGAGAGTTGACCCGTTTCTTTATGAAATGCCGCTCGCATCAGCGTCGTTCCGATTTGATCCGTCGCCAATCCCGCCGCATCGCGTACACACACTTCGACGCGCTTGAACGCAGCAAATACAGCGGTATCAAATTCACCTCGAACATAAAGTGGCCAACATGTGTCCCGGATCGTTTCGTGTAGTGACTCCGCTGAAATTGTAGAAGCAAGCACAAAATTACGGAACTTTTCATCCGTATCGACAGCTAATCCCAACCTGCTGGCAACATGGTAAATGTGACCACCATCGTATTCGATGCTCACCAGACCTTTGTTAACAAGCCAGCCGATGGCCTCGGAGACGACACGACTAATCTGTTGGCGCTGAGCCCGGCTAAAGGGCACACCTTCATGCAAAGGCGGCTGATATGTACCCACTAGCTGCGCGACTGTATTACTAGTTGTTTGACGGCCTAGTCGGCGAAGTACACCCAAGATCGCCCACGCGATATCCTCAAGAGGTGCCGCTTCGAGCGCCGCGATATTTGGTGCGATGTCTATTAATCTAGGCATCGGCCATACTTACACTCACTCGACTAATCCTGTCTCGTCCTAAAGCGGAATGTTGTCGTGTTTCTTCCAGGGGTTTTCGAGCTGCTTGGTGCGCAGGGTGCGGAGGGATTTGGCGATGCGTTTGCGGGTGGAGTGGGGCATGATGATGTCGTCGATATAGCCCTTGCGGGCGGCGACATAAGGATTGGCGAAATTGTCTTCGTATTCCTGGGTCAGCTCGGCGATCTTTTCCGGGTTGCCCATTTCCTTGCGGTAGATGATCTCGACCGCGCCCTTGGCGCCCATCACGGCGATCTCGGCGGTTGGCCAGGCATAGTTGACGTCGCCGCGCAGGTGTTTGGAGCTCATCACGTCATAGGCGCCGCCATAGGCCTTCCGTGTAATGACGGTGACCTTGGGAACGGTGGCTTCGGCATAGGCGAAGAGGAGCTTGGCGCCATGCTTGATGAGGCCGCCATATTCCTGCTTGGTGCCCGGCATGAAGCCCGGCACGTCGACGAAGGTGACGACGGGAATGTTGAAACAGTCGCAGAAGCGCACGAAGCGGGCTGCCTTGCGGGAGGCGTCGATGTCGAGCACGCCGGCCAGCGTCATCGGCTGGTTGGCGACGAAGCCGACCGTGGAGCCTTCGATGCGGCCAAAGCCGCAGATGATGTTGGCGCCGAAATTCGGGCTGATCTCGAAGAAGTCGCCTTCGTCGGCCACCTTGGTGATCAGTTCCTTCATGTCATAGGGCGTGTTCGGGTTTGGCGGGATCAGCGTGTCGAGGCTGTTCTCGACGCGTTCGATCTCGTCATGCACGGGGCGGACGGGTGCCTCTTCGCGGTTTGACAGCGGCAGGAAGTCGACGAGGCGGCGCATTTGGGTGAGCGCCTCGATGTCGTTTTCGAAGGCACCGTCGACGACGCCGGATTTCGCGGCATGCACGGTCGCGCCGCCGAGGGTCTCGTGGGTGACTTCCTCATTGGTGACGGTTTTCACGACGTCCGGGCCGGTGACATACATGTAGGACGTGTCCTTCACCATGAAGATGAAGTCTGTCAGGGCGGGCGAATAGACGTCGCCGCCGGCGCACGGGCCCATGATGACGGAGATTTGCGGGATTACGCCGGAGGAGAGGACGTTTTCCATGAAGATGTCGGCATAACCGGCGAGCGAATCGACGCCCTCCTGGATGCGCGCACCGCCGGCATCGAAGATGCCGACAACCGGCGCGCCGTTCTGGACGGCCATCTTCTGGACTTTGACGATCTTGTCGGCATGGGCGCGGCTGAGGCTGCCGCCGAACACGGTGAAGTCCTTGGAGAAGACATAGACGAGGCGGCCATTGATGGTGCCCTGGCCGGTGACAACGCCGTCACCGGGGATTTTCTGGTCCTGCATGCCGAAATCGGCGCAACGATGTTCCACGAACATGTCGAATTCTTCGAAACTGTCCTCGTCGAGCAGGACGGCAACGCGTTCGCGGGCGGACAGTTTGCCCTTTTCGTGCTGCTTCTCGATCCGAGCGGCGCCGCCACCCTGACGGGCTGCTTCGCGGCGTGCTTCCAGAGCTTCGATAACGTCCTGCATTCGGGGCCTCTCCCTGCCATAAACCTGTGGCTGAGACTGATAAACGGCCCGTCAGCAATGGCAAGTGTGGCAATGGGTGACGGCGCGGCAGCGATGGCCGGTCGCCGGGCGCGGAAAAGGCCCCGATCCGGAGACCGGGGCCCTTGTCCCGGGGGCCGTATCAGTAACGGCGGTGGGCATTGCCAGGGTGGCTAGCGGCCGGAATGCCCTGGATATTGACCACATGGCCGCGGCGGATGGTGCAGGTCACGTCGCGTTCCCGGTCGCGGCGGCGGGCTTCGAACTCGACATCGTCGAGCACGACCCGGAAGTCATGCGCGCCCGTCTGGCGGACGCGGCGGTCATCGTCGAAATCCACGTCGCGATAGCCGATATGGTAGGCCTGTTTCGCCACCGCGCGGCGGCAGGCCTGGAGCGCATCCTGGCGCAGGCCGCTGACCACCCGCTGGGACTGGCCCCATTGGTTGAGCTGGTAGCCACGGCGATAGTCGCGGCTATTGTGACCGACCTGGAGGGTGAGTGACGTGTTGGTGCCGAGCTTCTGCTCGAGTTGCACGATCGCCCCGCGAACCGGGTCTGCGGCGGCAGGGGCAGCGAAGAGCGCCGGTACAGCAAACGCTGCAGCAGCCACTCGGTAGGTCATGATGCGCTTTATCATGCATGCAGGAGAACACGGGACACGGGAACCGGGGCTGAAGCCGGTGTTCATCCTGCGTTCGGCAGAGGATGCGCGAAGCGGGCCGGATCAGGCCAGCGCGCGGAACCAGACGCCGAGGGCCTTGGCTTCCAGCCGCTTGGCTTCGGTGGCTGCCTTGGCTTCGGCGTCTTCGCCCCAATGCTCGGCCTGCCAGGCCTCGTCGATGCGGGAGACTTCGTAGGCGTCTTCGGCGCTCATCGCTTCCTGTTCCACGGCCAGCGCAAGCAGGGCCGAGCCATACAGGCCGGCACCATAGACGAGACCGGTGAGGCGGAAGACGTCGAGGCCGAGCGCATGTTCGCGGGCGGCATCCAGCGAGGCGTCCGGCTGGGGCGAGGCGATGATGCCGATGACGGGGACGAGATTGACGCCGAGATTGTCGCCGGCCCATTCTCGCACCGGCGCCCAGTGGGATTCCTCGCTTTCGGCGAGCTCGTCCGGCGTTTCGGCGATATGGCAGATCAGGTCGGTCTCGCAATAGCGGGCGAGTTCGTCGGCCATGTCGTCGCGGGACTCTTCGGTCCGGTCGATGGCGACATTGGCCAGCCGGGTGAGGTGCATGGCCAGGAGATCGATATGCTCTTCCTGGGCGTTCCACTCGGCGGCGATGGCCTTGGCAAGGCGTTCGCTGGGCAGGATGAGCGCGGCGCGGCCCGGCGTCTTGATGGTGCGGCCATCGAGCGCGACGGTCCAGCCGCCTTCGATGGGTTCGATGGCTGCCTGCTTGTAGAAGCGTTTGGGTTGGTCGGAACTTGTCATGCCGCAGGCTTTAGGCCCGCTGGCGGCCTGTTCCAAGAGGCATTTCAGACTTTTGGCTGTGTGGCGCCGTTCTGGGCTGACATGAAGTCAGGCGCGGTCAGGTCCAGAACGTCTTCGACCCGGCGCGACTCGGGGTCCAACAGGACCAGTGTCTGGCCATAGCGAAACATGCGCAGGTGCTCGTCCTTGAGACTGGTGGCGACAATCACGCGAAACTCGGCACCGAGTGCGGGAATATAGTCCGGCAGGATCTCGCCACGCTCGATCTCGCTTTCCAGCGGCGAGCTTTCCATGCAGATCTTGTAATAGGCGAGCCCGACATCGCAGGTTTTTCCGGCGACCTTGAAGTTACGGTCGAAGACTTCGTAATCCGACTGGATGAAGCGACTGACCGGCACTGGGCCTGCCTCGGCCTCTCGCAGCATGACGACCGCCAGGAAGGCCGCCAGCACGAGCGCCCCGACGGCGACGATACAGGCTTCGAACTTCCATGACATGTCCGGGCTGTCTGCTTTTGAATTGCGCTTTTCCATACCGGCCCAACGCGGCGGACAGGCATCAGTTCCCGGAGGGCCTTCCGAACCTGGCCAGGCTTTCCTGCAGCGTGGTAAAGGAAGAATGAACCTCGTGAGCGCCGACCTCTTCCAGTTCTCCGGCGGTGCCGAATCCCCAGCTGACGCCCAGCGTGCGCACCCCGGCCGCGTTGCCCATGTTGATGTCGTGAATGGCGTCGCCGATCATCAGGCTCTGATGCGGCGCTGCGCCCAGCGCGCCCATGGCCTGTTCGACCATGAAAGGGTGGGGCTTGCCGGGGCCGTCATCGGCGCACCAGATCGTGTCGAAATAGGATTCCAGCGGGTGCATCTCGAAAATGGCGCGGATGCCGCGATGCGACTTGCCGGTGGCCATGGCGATCAGCCAGTTATCGTCGCGCAACTGCTGCAGCGTTTCCATCGCGCCGTCATAGAGCGGTTCAAGGAAGCCGGGCTCGGTGCGGCGCAGGATGAAGGCATCGCGATAGGCGGCGACGAGATCGTCCAGCTTGGCATCGCTGATATTGTCCGGCGCGAGGATGCGGCAGCCGTCATGCAGGCTGAGGCCGACAATCCTGCGGGTCTCGTCATGCGCTGGCGGCGCGAGATCGCATGTCTCGAAGGCGCGGGTCATGGCCGTCAGGATGACGTCACGACTGTCGACAATGGTGCCGTCCATGTCCCAGATCGCGAGTTTCAGCATCAGACGAAAGGCGCCAGCGGATTCTTGCCCGCCTCCTGTTCGAGGAAGCCGAGGGTTTCGAACGTTTCCTTCATGTGCGGCGGCAGCGGTGCGACAATGCTGAGCGGCTTGCCATGCTCGCGCGGGATGATCAGGGCACGGGCGTGCAGGTGCATGCCATGGGCGAGGCCGTTGGGCACTTCGCGGCGGCTCTTGTACTTGAAGTCGCCGAGGATCGACGTGTCCATTTCCAGCATGTGGAAGCGCAGCTGGTGCATGCGGCCCGTCAGCGGCTTGAGGGCGACCCAGGCCGCCTTCTGCCCGGCCGTCGAGATGACGGCATAGTCGGTGATTGAATGCTTGGCGCCTTCGATGCCCTGCGCACTGCGGATCATCCGCTCACGGTCGGCGTCGCGGCGCTTGACCTTTGGATTGACCGGGCGCCAGCCGCTCTCCTCACGGTCGTCGGGCACGCCCTTGACCATCCAGCAGCGGATCTGGCCGAAAGGCGGGTTGGGCACACCGACCGTAACGGCCCAATAGACCTTGTCCATCTCGCGGCCCCGGAACAATTCGCCAAGGCGCGCGGCAGCAGCCGGATACTTGGCGACGAGCAGGACACCGGACGTGTCCTTGTCGAGCCGGTGGACGAGGACCGGGCGGTGTTCGCCTTCCGACAAGGCGGGCAGCATGCCGTCAATATGGCGCCCCTGCCCCGACCCGCCCTGCACGGCGAGGCCGGCGGGCTTGTTGAAGGCAATCATCTCGTCGTCTTCGTAGAGGATCAGGTCTTTCAGGAACTCGCGATCCTTGGCCGAGGCATTCGCCGCCGGGTCGCGCTGGCGCGGGGCCTCGCCGTCCAGGATGGGCAGGCGCACGGCCATGCCGGCGGACAGGCGCATGTTGGCCTTGGCCCGGCCGCCATCGACGCGAATCTGGCCGGTACGCAGCCATTTCTCGACCTGGCCCTGCGTGACCGGCACGCGGCGCTTGATCCAGCGGTCGAGGCGCGTGCCTTCTTCCTTGTCGGAGACGGTTTCGGTAATGATCTGGCCGCTCATGCGAGCACCTTCCGTGTAATGTAGAGCGCCGCCATCAGCGCGAGGACCGAGACGATGACGGAGACCAGCGCATAGCTGAGCGCGCGCATGTAAGCGCCGGATTCCATCATGATGACGACTTCGCGCGAAAAGGCGGAGAATGTGGTGAACCCGCCGAGCAGGCCAGTGCCGAGGAACATCAGCCACGCGCCCTGCGACGGGCCCTGCCGGTGCATCAGCCAGGCCATCAGCACGCCCATCAGGGCGCTGCCGACAATATTGACGATCAGGGTTGCGCCCGCCGCGCCGCCCAAAGGCAGGCGCACGGCGGCAAATCCGACGCCGTGCCGGAGCATGGCGCCGAGGGCGCCGCCTGCTGCTACGAGTAAAAATCCGTTCATGGGCCGCCTTCTACGCCGGACGGCGGCAAATCGCCAGCGGCAATGGCAACGGGCCTTGCGCGGGCCGGTTTTCCGGCTCAAATGAGCACGGCACGCGGGTGTAGCTCAATGGTAGAGCTTTTGCTTCCCAAGCAAGTGACGAGGGTTCGATTCCCTTCACCCGCTCCATTTCCAGGCCGGTGCGCAATGTCTTGTTGCTGAAAGACACGGCGCGCCTATCATGGCGCCAGATGAGCCAGCCAGACGCCGCCCCTGCGATTCCCAAATCCGCCTTAGCCGTGCCGATTTTCCGCCAGATGTGGATCGCAAGCCTGACGTCGAATTTCGGCCGGCTGGTCCAGGCGGTCGGCGCGGGCTGGCTGATGACAACGCTGTCCAGCTCGAAACAGGATGTCGCGCTGGTCCAGGCCTCGACGGCCTTGCCGATCATGCTGTTCTCGTTATGGGCTGGCGCCCTTGCCGACAGCCGGGACCGCAGGCTGGTGATGCTCTGGTCGCAGGTCTTCATGATGGTGGCGTCTTTCGCGCTGGCCTATTTTGCCTGGTCCGGCCTGCTGACGCCCGTTCGGCTGCTGATGTTCACGTTCCTGATCGGGTGCGGGTCGGCCTTTTACAGCCCGGCCTGGCAGGCCTCGGTCGGCGACATGGTTCCGCGCGCCCTGTTGCCGGGGGCCATCGCGTATAACAGTATGGGCTTCAATGTCGCCCGCAGTGTCGGCCCTGCCATTGGCGGGGCCATTGTTGCCATTGCCGGTGCAGCCGCCGCCTTCCTGTTCAATGCTGTCAGCTATCTCGGCCTAATCGTGGTGCTGATGCGATGGAAGCGGCCCGTTGAAGCTCTCACGCTGCCGCGCGAACATACGCTGAGCGCCATTTCGGCCGGGCTGCGCTATGCTGCGATGTCGCCCCACATCCGTATCGTGCTGGCGCGCGTCATTATCCTGGTTCCCGCAGCAACCGCCGTCTCGGCCCTGATGCCGATCATTGCACTCGACCTGATCGGCGGCGGCGCGGTCATCTTCGGCACCCTGCTCGGCGCGTTCGGAATAGGCGCCATCACAGGTGCCTTCGCGATGAGCCGCCTGCGCAGGTCGCAGACAACCAACCGGATCATCCTGATTGCGACCCTGGCGCTGACATCGGGAACGGCGATCACAGGCCTGAGCCAGAGCCTGTGGTTCACACTGCCCGCCCTTTTCCTCACCGGTGCCGGATGGGTGCTGGCCCTGTCGACATTCAATGTGGCCGTGCAGATCGCCGCGCCGCGCTGGGTCGTGGCGCGGAGCGTCGCCGTCTACCAGATGGTCGCCTTTGCCGGCATGGTCGCCGGCAGCTCGACTGTCGGGTGGATCGCGGAATGGGCGGGCGCAGGCCCGGCCCTGCTGATGGCGGCCGCCGTGCTGGGCCTTGGCCTGCTGGCCGCCTTGCCCCTTCCGCTTCCCGGCGCGGACCATCTCGACCTCGATCCGCTCAACCGCTGGCACGAACCCGACATCGCCGTTCCGATCGAACCCCGAAGCGGCCCCGTCGTGATTTCGATCGAATACACGATCGACGAAGACAGTATTCCGGCCTTCGCAGCCGTGATGGCTGAACGCCGCCGGATATGCCGCCGCGACGGCGCGAGAGGATGGACCTTGCTGAGGGACCTGTCGAACCCATTGGTCTGGATAGAGCGATACCAGTTTCCCGCCTGGCTGGATTATGTGCGCAGTACCCAGCGGCGCACAAAAGACGATGCCGCGCTGAGCATACGCATCCGGGACCTGGTGTTGAAAGACCATCTGCCCCGGGTCAGGCGGCTGATCGAGCGGCATCCCGCCAGTGACATGGGCGTCCATGGCAAGGTCGTGCAGGAGCCGACGGCATCAATGACCGACCCGACGCGCGGCAACTGACCCGTCAGGGCAGACGGGAGACGAGCACGGCAACCATGAAGCCGTAGATGGCCATGATCGACGCAGTCTTGGCGACGGCGCTGAAGATATAGGGCTTGAGATCGTCCCACGAGGCCTGACGGGCAATGTCGGCGACGGCTTCGGCAACTTCCTTGTGCAGGGTCTTGCGGTCATGTCCGGCGAGGGAGATCAATAGCTTGTGGGATCGCGGCTGGGGCTGGGACTGCGCCTCTGCCAGCACCTGTTCGAATACGAGCGCGGCAACGGTTTCGCGCAGCGCCCGCAGGGGATGCCAGCCATTGCGCAGCAGCGCACTGATCACGTACCGGGCCGTCGGGTAAATGACCCAGGCGTCGCGGATCAGGAAGGCGACCAGCGCGGTACCGACGGAGATGGAAATCGCCTTGTCGCTGAGGCCGTGCGCGCGCCAGACGATCCAGAGCGTGGCAAGGATGGCCGCTTTCACGCCGGTTGCGATGGCAAAATGGCGAAAACTTGCCTTCAGGAATTTATGGGCTTCGCGCCGGATGCGGATACGCGCCTCCTGGGCCGCCGCCTCGATCGCCTTGTGCTTGCGGCTGGCGACTTCGCCCGAGAGGAGTTTGCGCGCGAGCGCCGCACCTGCCGTGAGGGCGGAAACAATCAGAATGGCAGGGTGCATGAATTTCCTGTCGGGACGGCTCATCTATCTCAGAGCAAGCCTAACATGAAACGCTGGGCATGGCGCGCGGCACCTGCAGGATCACGCATGAGGGAATAGCCGGCGACCATTGCCAGCGCCGTCACGGTGAGCGGGCGCTTTTCAATGATCGACTTGATCGCGTCGAATGGCAGGTCTGCCAGGGCGTCGGCAGCCGCATCCTCGATATTGTCCACTTCCTCGGCAGATGAACGCTGGGGCTGGAGAAACAGATACAGGCAGGCACAGGCAGCCGACAGCAGCAGCGCGGCCACGGTGAAGCTGGCACCGACAATCCCCATGATGCTGGCAAGGGCGAGCGTCAAGGCAACGGCCAGTGCAAACACGCCGCCGAGACCGAAGACGATCCCGGCGACGGCCGCGAAGAGACGAAGTTTCGTCGTGTCCATTTCGGCTTAGTTCCGGCGCAGCATCGCGAGGACGAGACCGGCGCCGAAAGCGATGCCGATGGCGGTCAGCGGGTTTTCGCGGATACGTGTTTCGACCGCGTCCTTGGCCTCTTCCACTTCGCTGCCAGCCTTCTTGGCCAGTTCAGCGCCTTTTTCCACACCCTGTTGGGCCCGTACGGACGCGAGGCTGCGCATGTCCTTGACGACTTCGCGCAGGTCGTCGCGCAAGGCGGCAATGTCGCCCTTCAGGGCGTTGACGTCGTCATTGATCTCTGACTTCAGCGCGGTACCGGTAGCGGTCTTGGTGTTCATTCTGAGCTCCTGTTGTTGGTCATTGGCGTCCAATCAACGGCTTGGTGGGCGCTCTGTTCCATACCGGCAAAAGGAATCCGCTGGAAATACGCGGAACTCCCTAATCCCGCAGGCGCGCGGCCCGTTTGAACGGCGAAATGGCTGCACCTCGTATGGGCCCGTGAGGCTGGATGTCTGACGTCCGCCACCGTCCCAGCGACCGGGCCCCGAATACCATGCCGTCAAAATCATGCGCCTCGACCGAGATGGCCGTATCGGTCACGTCGAGGCTGTTGAAGCCCGGAAGCGCGTTGCGCAGGCGCGTCGAGAGCGTACCGGCCGAAATCGCGATATAGCAGCCGGTGGTCTCGCGGATCAGTTCGGCGTGGGGCGTGTGCACATGCCCCGTCAGGAGCACCGCAATATCACTGGCGGCCAGCATCTGGCTGGCGGGCACGCCGCGCCGGGTGCGCGTCCTGAGCGGCGCATCCGTCGGCGACCGGAAGGGATGGTGGCAGGCGAGCATGCGGAGCGAGTCCGGCGGAGCGTCGCGCGTAACAATCTCGGCGAGATGGTCAAGGCGAACCGAGCCTTCCGCCCAGTTCGACCGCGCCTGCCAGCCGCGCGCCGTGTTCAGCCCTTCAACGCTGACACTATCCACCTGCAGCATGTCGTCGCCGGCGGGGAAATAGGCATGATGGCGCTGGAACGGATAGCGCGCGCGCGACAGCATGTTCAGCAGCGGCGTATCATGATTGCCCGGAACCACCAGGGTCGGTCGGGCCAGGGAATCGACCCAGTCGCGCGCGGCCTGGAATTCCCGGTGCTTGCCGCGCTGGGTCATGTCGCCGCTGACCACGATCACGTCCGGCTCAAGTACGCTTATCCGCGACGCGGCCGCATCAATGGCGCGCGGATCCTCGGTGCCGAAGTGCAGGTCTGCCAGCTGGACAATCCGCATCACGTCGACCGGGCGCGCAGGACGTTCGCGGCATGCCGTTTGAGGCTGATCACCGTGCCGCTCTGCATGGTGACGGTCTCGCCATCAATGGTTGCCGCAAATTCCTGGCCATCAATATCGGTGATCAATACGGTTCGCGTCTCGTCGATCTCGATCGAGTCGGCGTCGCGCCAGCCATTTGCCAAGGCGTCCACGGCGATGGCCATCCAGTCGAATGTCGATTGCGGATCGACTGCGGCGACATCTAGCCGGGGCACCGATCCGCCGCCGATCACGACCGCGGCTGCGACCGCGTCGAATGTCTGGTTTCCCGATGCGTGCACGGACTCGAGGCGCAGGCGCCGGTCGAGCGCGAGGGGATCCGAATTGACCGCCAGCTGGGCAGCCTTCAGCAATTGCCCATGCCGGGCGGCCTCGCGCGACTCGGCCAGAGCTGTCACCTGCCCCATCATGGCCGCCACGAAGAACAGGTGGTCCGAGACACAGCCCGCAGAGAAGGGCTCAGGCTCTGGCGCGCGGAGCGCACTGGCCAGTATCCTTTTCCAGTCCATTTCCTCGCCATGCAGGCGCTTGTGGACCAGGTTCATGGTGCCGCCCGGGAGTGCAAGGATGGGCGGGCCGGACGGGCCGCTGGCCGACAGGGCGCAGGCCACGGATCCGTCACCGCCCCAGACGATCAAGGCATCCGGCTTGGACGCAACCGCCGTATGGACGGCGGAATTCAGTTCGTCGGCGCCAACCGGGACTATGTCCGCAGCAAGCCCCAGGGCTTGCAGCTCTGACCGCAACGCATCTTCGGAATTGTTCGGCGTCGAACCGGATTCTGCATTTATCAGCGCGTAGATTTTCAACGGATATTCCTTCGTGTCGAGATGGAGCCGACGCACGCGCGCCTCCAGATCAACGCCCGGGATCATGCGAAGGTTCCGCGCGAATTTTCCGGAACCATACGGGCAGAGTCCGAGTTGATGGTTCAACGGCGCCGAAAGCCGGAAACACTCACAAGGAGACACATCATGCTCGGTTGGGCACTCGCATTCTTCATTTTCGCCATTATCGCCGCCGCACTTGGTTTCGGCGGCATCGCCGGGGCTTCAGCCGGGATCGCGCAGGTCCTGTTCTTCGTATTCCTGGCCCTCCTGGTCCTGACATTCGTGGTTCGGGCCGTGCGCGGAAAGAACGTCGTCTGACATTCTGACGACTTATGGATCAGACAAAGGGCGCTGAATCTTCAGCGCCCTTTTCTCGTCCGGAGATGTCAGTGCGCCGCGACAGGGCCTGCCGCAGGATTTGGCTTTCGCAGGGCAAAAACAATCAGGAATGCCGCCGCAGAGGCTATGGCCATTGCCATGAACAGGTTATTATAGGTCATCACCAGTGCTTCCATCTGGACCCGGTGGCCGAGTTCCATCATCGCTGTAGCCTGCGGGTCGGCCACGCCCGCCGCCTGTAGTCGCGCCGAGGTCTGGCTGAGCCATGCCTGGACCTCCGGGCGCGCGATGCTCATTCCCGCAGAGAGCTCCTGCTGGTGGAGCGAATTGTAGTGCAGCATCAGCGTGTTCAGGAAGGCGATGCCGACAGCGCCGCCAAGATTGCGGCAGACCGTGAACAGGCCTGACGCGTTCGCCACCCGCAGCGGCGGCAGCGTGCCGAGGGCGAGGTTGGTGGTCGGCACCATGGTCATGATCAGGCCGACACCGCGAATGGCCTGCGGCCAGAACAATTCGTTGAAGCTTGATTCCTGCGTCATTTGCGCGTTGCCCGCGACGCCAATGGTGATCATGATCAGCCCCGCGCCGAGGATCAGGCGCGGATCGAACCGGCGCGTCAGCACCCCGGAAATCGGTCCGCCAACGAACATGGCCATGCCGGACACGCCCATGATCTGGCCGATCTGGAGCGCGGAATAGCCCTGAACCTGGCTGAGGAACAGCGGCAACGCGTACACTGACCCATACAGGACGAAGCCGACAACGGCCCCGACGATTGCGCCGGAGGCAAAGTTCCGGTCGCCGAACACGGTGAGATCGACAATCGGGTGTTCCACACGGAATGCGCGATAGAAGAAAATGCAGGTGGCAATGATGCAGTAGAACGTCCAGCGGACGATGATTCCGCTTTGGGACCAGCCCTCTGCCGGCCCTTCTTCGACGATCCATTCAAAGGCGCCCAGCATCACCGCCATGCTCGCCAGCCCCATCAGGTCGATGCGGCGTAGCAGGTTCGCCTCGCCTTTCTGGCGCGGAATGAACCGCCACACGAGCACGACCGCAGCAATCCCGGGAATGACATTGAGCAGGAACAGGAAGTGCCAGCTCATGTGCCCGGTAATCCAGCCGCCCAGGGTCGGCCCGATGGATGGCGCAAGCGTGGCAACCATGCCGATCATCACCTGCTGTGTCATCGACCGGCCGCCGGGGAACAGCGTGAAGGCCGCTGCCATGGTCGACGGCACCATGGCCGCGCCGACAAAGCCCTGGATGCACCGGAAGAAGACCAGGGAATCGAGATCCCACGACATGGCGCAGAGGACGCTGGAGAGCGTGAAAGCCGCTGCCGACATTATGAACAGGCGGCGCAGGCCAAAGACGCGGTTCAGGAAACCCGAAAGCGGGATGCCAACGACTTCGGCGATCAGGTAACCGGTCTGTACCCAGGCAATCTCGTCACTGCTGGCCGAGACCCCGGCCTGGATCTGCCGGATGGAACTGGCGACGATCTGCACGTCGAGGATCGACATGAACATGCCGATGACCATGGCAAAAAAGCCGATGTGAAGGGTGATGGGTATCTTGTCGCCATCCGGCGGACGGGTGGCATCGCCCGTGCCCGTCGGGGCCGAACTGCTCATCTCACGACTTTGCCGGCTTGACGGTGACGACCGCCTCGACCGACAGGCCGGGACGCATCAGGCCGGTATCAAGCGCGTCCTTCGAGATGGCGACGCGCACGGGCACGCGCTGGACAATCTTGGTGAAATTGCCGGTGGCGGTATCCTGCGGGATCAGGCTGAATTGTGCGCCGGAGGCCGGCGCAAGCGAGTCTACAACGCCTTCGACCCTGAGATCGGGATAGGCGTCGACATGCAGCGCGACCTTCTGGCCGGGCCGCATCTTTTCGACCTGCGTCTCCTTGAAATTGGCAATCACATAGGCATGGCCCACCGGCACGATGGACAGCGCCTGCTGGCCCGGGCTGAGCAATTGCCCTTCCGATACGACACGGTTGGCGACGACGCCGGAAATCGGTGCACGGATTTCGGTGCGGCCCGCTTCGAGCTGCGCCGCCGTCACGCGGGCGCGTGCAGCTTCGACCTGCGCGTCTGCACCTGCGACGGCTGCCTCGGCGGCGACAATGTCCTGACGGGCCCGCGCAAGACCGGCCTCGGCAACATGCAGCTGGCTTTTCTGGGTCGTGACCGCAGCGGCGGCGCGGTTTGCTTCGGCACCTGCGGCATCCGACTCGGCCTGCGCCGTTTCCAGGCGGGCGGCTGGATAGTGCCCCTTGCCCGCAAGCTCCGTGTAGCGTGTCAGATCGTCGGTCGCGAGTTTCTCATTTGCCTGCACGGACTGAACCGTCGCGCGGGTCTCGGCGAGCCGATCCCTCTGGGCCGCGATCTCGGCCAGGGCAGACGCCTCGAGCGAGCGTTTGGACGCAACTTCGGCGCGCGCCTGCGCGGCCTGTGCCTCGACCTGCGACAGGGCGGCTTTGGCTTCCGACAGGCGGGCGGCGTAATCCGCGCCCTCTATCACGACCAAGAGGTCACCCGCCTTCACGGCCTGATTGTCCTTCACCGCGACGGTATCGACATAGCCCTGGATTTTGGAGGAAACGGTGGTGATGTCCGCCCGGATATAGGCGTTATCGGTGGTCACTTCGAACCGGCCGGTGGTCCACCAGCCGACGCCCGTCCAGACAGCGAACAGCGCGGCAATCCCCGCGAGCGCGTAGATGGCGTAGCGCCGGTAATTGACGGGCGGTGCCGCGGCCGCTGCGGTAGCATCATTGCTGGCTGCCGGCACATCGGCCGGCTCGGCCTCCGTCACCGGCGCGACGACTTTCGGAACGGACGGAAATGGCTTGAGTGCCATCTGAACACCTCTTCACGGGTTGCCGCGCTGGAACTTTCGCGAGTGTAATATTGATTACACTCGAAAATTATGTAATGTCAATTACGCTTTCAAGTGGCAATCTTGAAGTCAGGCAGAGGCAGGATCCAAGCAGGCATGGACAGCGCTGGCACGATGGATACGCAGAACACCGGACCGGTCAGCCGCGGCGACAAACGCCGCGCAGCCTTCATTGCGGCGGCACACGAGGTGTTTCTCGAGCAGGGTTATAAAGCCGCCAGCATGTCGGACATCGTTCAGCGCGCCGGCGGGTCATTATCGACACTGTATTCGCAATTCGGCGACAAGCAGGGCTTGTTCCTGGCCATGCTTGATGAGCGCATCCGTCTGATCACCGCCAGCATGGGGGTCGAATTGTCCGCCCACGCCCCGGTCGCAGACGGCCTGCGCCGGATTGGACAGCAATTCATGAGCAAGCTGCTCGAGCCGGAATCGCTGGAAATGTACCGGCTCATTCTCGGGCTTGCCCGGAAATTCCCGGATATCCCCCGGGAATTCGTCCGCAGCGGACCCGAGCGCCTGCGTCAGGCGCTCGCCGACTACCTGATAGATCGCGTCGGCGCCGGCGAGATCCATCTCGACGACCCCCACAGGGCCGCCAGCCTGTTCCTGGAAATGACCCGCGCCGGCCTGGTGAACCGGGCGCTGATGGACGACGCCGTTCGCCCGAGCCCGGCAGAGATCGAGGCATCGGTCGAGGGGGTCGTCGACGTATTCCTGAACGGCGCAATCCGTCTAAAAAAATAATCTCTCCAGACAGGGACAAAAGCGGGAACCGGCTGATCGGGCGCGCGTTGGGTTTGCAGGTTATTTACAAGGAGACTGATAATGAAAAACGCATTCAAGACTGCTGGTACCATCGGCGCCGCTGCCATGGTCCTGTTCCTCACGGCCTGTAACACCGTTGAAGGTGCTGGCCAGGACATCGAAGCGGCCGGCGACAAGATCGAAGAAACCGCTGACGCTAACAAGCCTGAATAGGCTGGGCCTCCTGGCCTGGTAATGAAATGCGCGCTGGTCCTGCCAGCGCGCTTTTTTCATGTCGCCTGAACGCCAGGCATAAAAAAACCCGCCTCACGGATGAGACGGGTTTTCTGTATTTGGGTGCGGGAACAGGATTTGAACCTGTGACCTTCAGGTTATGAGATCGGTTTAGGCCATTTCCCTGCCCGTCCCCCAACGTCACGAAACCGCCACAAGCACCTGATTTTTCTATTTTTTATTTGACTTCTACGACTCGGAGCGTCACGCATGTGACCCGTGAAATCACGCTATTCTGCTTCCAATATGCTTCCAAATTTCGACGCGCCCATGACCAAGATCACCAAACGTTCCGCCGATGCCTTGCGCCCTCAACAGACTGAGTGCTTTCTATGGGATAGTGAGCTACGCGGCTTCGGCCTGCGCTGCTCTCCCAAAGGCAAAAAAGTCTTCGTCCTCCAATATCGCCAGAACGGACGCACCCGGCGCATGACGCTCGGCCCCTATGGCGCCCTATCTCCTGAACAAGCTCGTGACCTCGCCCGCCGAAACCTCGGCGACGTAGCCAAAGGCGACGACCCATCAGGCGAGCGTCAACGCGAACGCCGCGCCCCAAATATCTCTGCCCTCTGCGACCGCTTCATCGACGAACACGTCATGCTGCGCTGCAAACCCACCACGCAACGCGAATATCGCCGCTGCTGTGACCTGTTCATCAAACCCAAAATTGGCACCTTGCGTGTCCAGGCCGTCACCCGCCCCGACGTTGCCGAACTCCACCACGCCCTACGCAACAAGCCCTATCAGGCCAATCGCGTCCTCGGCGTCCTCTCCAAAATGTTCAATCTCGCCGAAATCTGGGGCCTGCGCCCCGATAATTCCAACCCCACGCGCCATGTTCCAAAATATGCCGAACACAAACGCGAGCGCTTCCTCGATCCTGACGAAATCAAACGCCTCTGGGCAACCCTCGACCAATCCGTCGAAGACGGCACCCAAACCCTGCATGTCGCGACCGCCTTCAAACTTCTGCTCCTCACCGGCTGCCGGCTAACAGAAATCAAAACCCTTTAATGGACCTACATCCGCGGCGACGTCCTCTGGCTTCCAGATGCCAAAACCGGCCCCCGCCGCGTCCTCCTCAATGAGACGGCCCTCTCAATCCTGAGAACCCTGCCCCGCCTGCCCGACAACGACCATGTCATCGTCGGCACCCTCCCCGGCCAGCACATCACAGACCTTCAACGCCCTTGGCGGCGCATCCGCACCTCCGCCAACCTCAAAGACGTTCGCATCCACGACCTGCGCCACACTTACGCGTCCGTCGCGGCCATGGCCGGACACTCACTCCCGATGATCGGACACCTCCTCGGCCACACACAGGCCCAGACAACGCAACGCTATGTCCACCTCGTCGACACAAACGCCCGCAAAGCGGCAAACGAAGTCAACGCCCTCATGAGCGGCTTCTTCGGTAGCGAATCAACTAGCGGACCTGTCCTCCGCGTCATCGAAGGCGGCGATAATGTCTAATCCTCAGCCCCCCGCTTGGACCGCCATTCCCTCGACGCCCAACGAATGGCCTCTAGCCCGTCCAGCTCCTTCCAAAACCGCGTTCGCAACGTTCCTCGAACACGACCTGGGTATAACTGACCCATCCCGCCAGAGCGGCCTCTGGAGCGCAATTACCTTTTCGGCTCAATGGCTCCTCGCAGACGCTTTCAAACGCCCAGACAACAAAACCCTCCGGCGTCGGCTCACCCAACTTGAGGGCCACGCTGACAAACTCCTGCAAGCGCTTACGGAGCCCGCAGACGGCCCTTCGCCATCCTCTGCACCCTCGCCATCAGCTAAAGTCGATTTCTGGCTGTGGCGGCTTCTGAGCAGCGCAGAGACGCCCTCATCCAACGAACTCGCCGACACCCAAACTCAGTTGAAGCAATTCAAACACCTCATCGAAAATTCAAAGGCGGCTCTCAAAGACACCAGCACCGGCCGCCGCAAAGATGAAACCCTCTGGACATGGGTCTACCATCTAACGCCCCTCTGGACGCTCTATTCGGACCTTCCAGTGACGGTTGACTATCACCAAGGCAAACCCGTTACACCGTACACCGTCTTCATGCACAAAGCGGTTCAAATGCTTGACCCAGAACGCGACAGTAAACTGGCAAGCGTGCTTGACCGCTACCGCACTCTGCAAAACCGGCCAAAAAACAGTCCCAATATCACGGAGTGAAACCATTGGCCCCCATCCATCCGTGCACATACCCTAATGTCACGAACATGGAGAACCCGATGAAGCCCACGCCCTACTCTGACGAACAACTGCTTACTGAAACAGACGCAGCCAAGCTGCTGTCGATCTCTCCCAGGACACTCCGCAACTGGCGCGTCCTCGGCGGCGGTCCGCACTATGTCAAAGTCTCAGGCCGATGCGTGCGCTACTGCTACGCCGATCTAACCACGTTCATCAGACAGCGCCGCCAATCCAGCACATCCACTCAAGCCACAGAGCCACCTCTGTCCTAAATGGCGCTTAGCGCTCTTTTGCGCTTAAGCGCACAGCCAGCCTCAGTAGAAGGCGGTTCGCCAGTCAAGGGTTTAAGCGTAGCGGCCCTTGATTGGCGAACCGCCTTCTGCTCTCACGAAACAACCGCGTTAAGGATCGACGCCCGCAGGGCCGAGACTTGCTCAGCACGGCTCGGTTCACGAGAGCCTGACCCGCACAGCGGGAACGCCCAAATCTTAAAACCAAAACGCCCAAAACGACCCTCGATAATTCACCAGCATTTCCCGACTTGATAATAATGCACTTATCTCGGACACCCCCCTCCAATTCGCTCCGCTAACGCTAGGCTATTTCAGAATGAAAAAGGGGCTTGGCTAATAAAAGCATTGCCACCTTCGGCTGAATTCGTTCAATATCTCAAACTCTAGTAAGCCGCGGCTAGAAAGTTCTAAGCACGCAGGCACAGCAAAGATGGAAGCATCAGAAGATCGTCAGGTGCTAGCTATCGGTATGGGGATTTAGAATTGAACAATCAGGAAGATGATCTGGAGCCACCCGAAGAAGAGTACTCCGGCTTTTCAGAAGAAGAAGGCGCTGAGGAAGCAGATCCGGCTGGATCAGAAATCGCCAAGTATCCGAAATTTCGGATCGTCTATCAGACCACCAGCTATCATCTTCCCCAAATCAACGACTTGTTGAGCAAGGGAAATATTATCAACATACGACCAGAGTACCAACGCCGCTTGCGGTGGGATAATCGCAAGAAGTCCGCGCTTATCGAATCGTTTCTTCTCAACATCCCAATTCCGCCTGTTTTCTTTTATGAGAGTGATTTCGCGCAGTACGAAGTCATGGACGGTCAACAGCGCTTAAACTGTGTTCGAGAATTTTATGAGAACGGATTTAAGCTGCAGAACCTCAAACAACTGCCAGAGTTGAACGGCCTACAAAATAAGGACCTCGACGAACGAACACGTAGAACTCTCGACCTGTTCCCCGTCAGCGACTGTGAGACAGACCGGCCAAATTGCTTAAGGAGGATTTCTGGCACATCGTAGCCCGCCAAGGGAGCGAAGATGAGACAGAAATCCGGGCCGGACGGATCGGCCGAGA
>Ga0209344_10002622_pt1 | contig 19534 bp, 17 predicted proteins | sample Cruoilmetagenom6_FD_187293 | JGI IMG/M metagenome (GOLD analysis project Ga0209344, IMG submission 187293) | Oil polluted marine microbial communities from Coal Oil Point, Santa Barbara, California, USA - Santa Barbara Oil Seep Sample 6 (SPAdes)... | ecosystem: Environmental > Aquatic > Marine... | reverse complement strand
TAAAGGCAGTATTGCTTTTTTTATTGCTGAGGTTATTTATAAAACCATTAGAGAGGAGGAAACCAATAGCGATTTGTTTCATTTTTTATATCATAGCGTTCAGGTGTTGGATGTAACCGAAAAAAACTACGCTAATTTTCACATTTATTTTTTAACGCTTTTTGCCAAATATTTAGGATTTCCACCACAAGTAAACACCAAAATAAACGCAGAAAATAAATATTTCGATTTGCAAGAAGGTATTTTTTTACCTATAAAGCCTTTTCATCCTGCATATATAGATTCAGAAGCATCGCAAATAGTGCTGGGAATCATTCAACACCATTATCAGGAAATTGAAAATACTGTTATCAATAATAAATTAAGAGCAAACCTATTACAAGCCTTATTGGATTATTATAAAATACACGCAGTAAATTTTGACACCTTAAAAACCAAAGAGGTGTTAGAGGACTTGTTTGTTTAATTGATTTAAAATTATGAAGATTTACGGCATAAGTGGTCTTGGTGCAGATGAAAGAGTGTTTAAATATCTTAATTTAAAACATGAAATTATTCCTTTAGCATGGATTAAACACGATAAAAACGAATCATTAGAACATTACGCAAGTAGATTGGCTGCAAAAATTGATACAAGTAAAGAATTTGGTGTTTTAGGTGTTAGTTTTGGTGGCTTAGTAGCTGTTGAGATTAGTAAAACTTTAAATCCAAAAGTTACCATTTTAATATCATCTGTAGAAACAAAAAATGAACTTGGTTTCTTAATTAAAGGACTTGGTAAAATGAATTTGGTTAAATATTTACCCTCAAAAATATTTAATCCTCCTAAAAAAATAGCTCATTTTTTATTCGGAACAGATAACAAAGAATTATTAAATAAAATTTTAGACGATACTGATTTGGATTTTACCAAATGGGCTATAAATGAATTATTAAATTGGAAAAATACCACACACCTTTCTTCAATAATTAAAATTTCAGGTGCTAACGATAAATTGTTGCCACCAACTAAAACTGATAATACCATTCTTATTGAAAAAGGCGAACACTTTATGATAGTTGATAAAGCTAAAGAGATTAGCGAAGTTATTAATGAACGAATTTAAATTCTTCTATAAGGGATGGTCAATTTAGTTTTTATTGTGGTCTAAAAAAGAGGTTAATTTTATTTCTTTTAAATTACCGTCATAGTCTTTTCCCATAACAGTCAATTTATTTATATCAAGAGAATTTTTATCTAAAATAAAACTTTCATCTAATGCTTCAGTACGGAATAACTGTTCGTCTTTAGTAAGGAAAAAATATTCTTTATTCCCCGTTGTAGAAAAGTAATTTTCAAATACAACAAAATTTGTAGCGTTACCATACATTGAAAAGTCTTCCTCATAAATAGTTCCAATAGTTAGTAATTTTATTTTAGTGTCTTTTTCCAAACTATAAACAACATTCATTATAGGGTCTAATGTGTCCTTTTCAGTTAAATAAAGTTCGATTTTAATTAATGAAAATATTTTTTTTCCGATATAAAAAGTATCTATTGATAATGTATCATTTTTCGCAATAGTATTTTCTATTTTTTCTTGGTTTTGTTCAGGTACTTGAGTTGTATTGGTGTCAGAGGACGTTGTTTTAGTTTCTGTAATTTCAGCATCAGTACAGGAAAATAAAAAACTAAAAATTAGTAATGTTGTTAGTATAGAGCTTCTCATAATGTCTTACTTCTTTTTAACAAATATACATATAGATTTTGTAAATTTGGATAATGAAAAGCCTCAAGGTAATATCATTTAGTTTGTTATTTGTCTTAGTGATTTTTAGTTGCACATCTGATTCAAAAGAAAGGCAACAAATTGAAAAAGAATACAATCCTCATTTCATCAACCAAATTGAAACATTTCCATTGGTATTTAGGTATTCCGGTATAGACTCAGTAGATTTTACGGGTACAAGGTTTGTTTTTCATGATAGTTTGTCATCTATAAAACATATAGAATTTCTTAGTCCCGATACGTTAGAATTTGTAGGAGATAAGAGCAAAATGAAAAATTTAAAATCTATAAGCTTTTTTGCAGTTAGGATGAAAAATCTACCTAAAGATTTAACAGGTTTTGAAAATTTAGAGAGCCTTAGAGTAACGAAATCAGTAACCTTAAAAACTTTTCCAAATTTTATCTGTGAACTTAATAAACTTAAGTTCTTAAGATTTGCTTGGGGGTTAAATTTAGAATCTATTCCAGAATGTATAGGAGAACTTACGAGTTTAGAATATTTAGATTTAGCTAGAAATAATATTTCGTATCTCCCTAAATCTATTTCTAACTTAAAAAAGCTAAAAACACTCATATTATGGGATAATCCAATTTCAGAGAGTGAATTAACTGAAATAAAAAAACTACTTCCGAATACAACTATTTACTTTAAAACATTACCGTACTAATTTTCTTCTCAAGGAGTATCTACTGAAACGGGAATAACTTTTCCGTTGATGAGAACAGGTTGTTGAGTAGCAAAATCAAAAATAAATTTAGCCATTTCTTCAGCAGTAGTTTGTGCTTCAAAACCAGGGAAAGCATTATTAAGCATTTCTGTCTGCACCGAGCCTAATGCCAAGCAGTTTACATAAATGTTTTTGCCTTTGTATTCTTCTGCCAAACATTCGGTTAGATTAGCTAAAGCAGCTTTTGAGGCACTATAAGCAGCCAATCCCGGAAATTTTATAGAACCTTGAAAGCCACCCATGCTGCCAATGTTAACTACATGACATTTTTTTATTGCATCAAGATGAGCAAATACACTTTGTAAAAGCAACATAGGAGCAAAAACATTTACCTGAAAAGTCTGCTGAATAGTTTTTAAATCTGTTTTTTCAAAAGGAACATGAGCTAAAAATCCCGCATTATTGATGACAATATCAATGTGTTGATGTTCTTTTAAAATAGTATTGAATGATATTTGAAAATCAGGTTGACTTAAATCTACTTTATAAACATGAATGGATTTTTGATATGTTTTAGCACAAAAATTTTGCAAGTTTTTCAGTAATTTGATGTCTCTTGCCAAAGCAATAATAGTGGCATCGGTATGGGCAGCAAAGTGTTTTATTAAAGCTACTCCAATACCTTTGCTTGCTCCTGTAATTAGTACATTCATTCTAATCGTCCTCCTTTTTTAAAGTATTTTGCATAATAAGGGTGTTCCAAACTTGAGATGATTACTCCTTTAGAAGTACTAGCATGTACAAACCTATTGTTAGCCAAATAAATACCTACATGATCTACTTTGTTGCTTCTAATAGAGAAAAACACAAAATCGCCTTCACTAAGTTCTTTTTTAGAAATGCTTTTGGCAATAGCCGCAATGTCTGATGAGGAGCGAGGCAATTCTTTTTTGAATACATTATTATAAAGCAAATTAGTAAAACCTGAACAGTCAACTCCTTTTTTTGTAGTTCCACCATATTTGTATTTAACCCCTAGCCACTCATCTATAAAAGCATATAATTCAATAAGCTCTAATTCTTTAGGAGCAGCTTCTAATAATTCAGCGTATTTGGTTTTAAGTTCTAATTCTTCTTCAGATAAAATTGGTTCAGCAACTGTAGTTTCTTCTTTTGTTTCATCAGTTTCTTCTAATTCATCAAATACAATAGTTACAGCAGATGTATTGTTTTTTGTGGTGGTTTTCTTTTTTTCGGGAAGTGGTTGTGTGTTTTTGCAACTCCACAATACAAATGCAGCAAGTAAAAGGTATAAACGATATTGCTGTTGTGATGAGTGCATTATAAAACTAAATTGAAACTACACAAAAATAATGTTAATCTGAGTTAGTTGAGGTTAAAATATCAAGTGGTTTTAAACAATGATTGGTTGACGATTTATAAATCCATATACGCACTTAACACCGTTCCTGAAAGTCTATTTAGGCTAATTTCTATGGTTTTTGAAGCCAATTGTAACTGCATTAAGGTTAGTTCGCTATTTAATAAGGTTAATTGTGTTAGACGGAAGTCATAACCATTTATAGCTCCTTTTTTCAATTGTTCTGAGGCAGTTTCATACACCTTTTGCATGGTGGCTACATTGCTTTTGGCCAATGTTATTCTTTCGCCTAAAGAAACGTGTTCGTTATAAAGTTTTAATACATCAGCATTAATATTTTGAGTAACATCTTGTTTGGTTAGTTGGGAATTTTCTGCAAAAATTTTAGTGTTTTTAATCTCTCGGGTTACCGTTCCGCCATTAAATAAGTTGAAACTTACACTTACGCCAACAGTTGGCCCGTAGTTTTGATTAGAGCTAAAAAAGCCTACTTCAGAAAAAGTTTTTGAATATTGATAGCCAGCAAACAAATCTATTTTAGGATAGCGGTTTGCTTTTGACATACGTAATTCCGTTTCAGCAATTAACTCTTGCAGACGTTGTTGCTCCAATTGGTTGTTGCTGTTTTCTACCATTTTAGAGAGCTCTTCTTTTATAGGAATTGGCAATAAAGTAAATTCTTCATCAGAAATAGAAAGTTCATTTTCTAAGTTGTTACTTAAAATTCGGTTCAACTCAATTTTTAATGTTTGTATAGTGTTTTGCTGATTCAATAACATAATGCTATCTGTTTGATAATCTACCAAGGCTTGTCCGAAAGCCATAGCGGTACTCGAGCCTATTTCTTTTCTTTTTTGCTCTAAATTTAATCTGAAGCGAGAAATATCAAGCGTTTGCTGGTAGTGTTTTAGTAATTGCGATTCATAAGACAGCTGATGATAAACCATCACGATATCTGAAACAGTTTGTTCTATGTAAAATTTAGAATTGAGTTCTCCTAATTGTTCTAAATATCCTAACTGATTTTTTTTTGCATAAACGCTAAAACCATTAAAGATAGTCCAGTTGGCTAAAACAGATAAATTTATATTAGTATTTTTAGCATTACTACCTTCTCTAACAGAGCCATCAGCAAACTCTTGTCGGGTATTGTTAAAAGAAGTGGAATAAGCACCGTCTAAACTAACTGTTGGTAATTGCCCGGCATTGCCCATAGTATTATTGTTAGCTGCAACTTGAGCTTCATTTTTCAATACTCTTATTTGATAATTGTTAGCCAATACAACATTTATCAACTCTTTCAATGTTTGTGCATTTGCTAAAGAGCTAAAGCTTATCAAAATGGTAAGTAAACTATATGTTATAATTTTTTTCATTTGTAATTTTTGTACTTATTTTCAACTTTTAATAACAAAACTCGCATAACACAAAACCGTTGTTATATAATGTGGTTAATGCATCCATCCTTCTATTTTAAAGTTTTTTTGAAATATTTTTCTTTCTTGTCCACTAATTTCAGGTTTATACCAAACTTCAAATCTAGCTGCATAAGGTTTTCCCCAATCACCTTCATAAATCGTAAAATCTTTAGTTGTCCCAAATTTAATTATACTGTCACTTGGATTAAAAACAGCTATCTCACTTTGTTCTTTTAGTGTTTTCTTTGACAATGCCTCTTCCTGTGTTACCTCAAAAGCTTTTAAATATATAGTTCCCCTGTCAATTTTGCCAATCCAAAAATCGTACTTATAAATTCCTTTTTGTGTTGAATTGTAAATCTGTAAATCAAGGTCATTCTTTTTGATATTTCGTACAGAATCATCATGTGCTATTATGTAAGTCAAATCAATTGGATTATCTAGCACAATATTATTAGGAATTTCAAGATTGTCTGCCCATTTATCTCCTTCAATCATAGGTATTGCTGTTGCAATAATTAAAAATAATATTGATGAAATAATAGTTCCTCCAAAAAGAACAATAATTGTTAAGAAGCCTTCTTTCCGTTTTCTTTTAATAAACTGAATTATTGATGAAACAATTAAAGTCAGTATGCCAAAACATAATATTATTCCCGCAGTATTTTGAAAATAATGGGTGCTTCCATTTTCAACTCCAGAGATTATGAATAAAATCAAAGTTAATACAAACATAATAACTGGATAAGTCCAATTATTAAAAAATACTTTTATTGCATTTATTACTACCACTTACTTTGTTTTTTTATCATATTATTTAATAAACTCAAAAACCTCAAACCTCAAACATTTTTTACACACCCCTGCCCCTCTCAAGAGGGGGATCCACCACACATATCCAATTGCTAACGCCTAATGCCTAACTACTAATACCTACCTCCTTCAACTAAAATCCTCTTCATCAACAATTATATTCTCTTTACTTGCAATGTAGGTATATAAAGCAGGAATTACATATAATGTTAAGACTAACGATAAAAGTAATCCCCCAATAATTGCTAATCCCATAGGAATTCTACTAGTAGAAGAATCTCCCAACGCCAATGCAATTGGTAAAGCTCCTAAAACAGTGGATAAACTTGTCATTAAAATAGGTCTAAAACGTTGTGATGCTGCTTCAAAAGCTGCTTGTTTTAATGACATTCCGGCATCTCTTTTCTGATTGGCAAATTCTACAATTAAAATTCCGTTTTTCGTAACAATACCTATTAACACAATCATCCCAATTTGACTAAAAATATTGATAGTTTGCCCAAAAACCCATAAAGTTAAAACAGCACCAGCCAACGCTAAAGGAACGGTGAGCATGATGGTTAGAGGATCTCTAAAGCTTTCAAATTGTGCTGCCAATGTTAGGTAAACTAAAATTAATGCAAAAACAAAAATAATAAGTGTACTGTTAGAACTCTGAGCAAAATCAGAAGCAGTACCCGCTAGTTCTGTACTAAATGATTCGTCTAAAACTACAGATGCAATTCTTCGCATTTCATCAATTCCATCACCTAAAGCAAATCCTGGAGATAAATCGGCTTCTACAGTAGCTGAGGTATAACGGTTGTATCTTAATAATGATGGCGGACGACTAGTTAATTCAATATCTACTAAATTATCAAGAGTAACCATTTTACCGTTTTTATTACGAACAGTAATGTTGTGCAAATCTAAGGGTTCGTCTTTTTTATCTTTTTTTGCTTCAGAAAGTACAAAATACTGCTTCCCATCTTTAATGAAATAACCTAATCTTTCTTCATTTAAAAATGTTTGCAAAGTTTGAGCAATGTCAGCTATGGTAACACCCATTAAAGCAGATTTATTTCTATTGATACTTACTTTAATTTCCGGTTTGTTAAATTTCAAGTCCACTTGTGACATGGAAAAAACAGGACTATTTTGGACACTATCCATAAAAACAGGCAAAGCAGCCTTTAATCTTTCCAAATCGGGAGCCTGTAAAATAAACTGGACAGGCAATTTATTAAATCCACCACCACTGGTTTGTATGGTTGGGTCTTGAATAACAAAAGATTTTGCGAAAGTATGATCTTTTAAAATTTGATTAATTTCTCCTGCCAATTGAGCCTGAGATTTTTTTCTTTCAGATGGTTCTACTAAGGTAATTCTGATAAAAGCAGAGTTGGCAGCAGTTGAAGCTCTAAAAGTTGGAGAGGTAACACCCAGTAAAAATGCTTTTTCAGGAATGGTATCCATAATTTTCATCAACTCATATTGGTAAGCATCCATCGCTTCATAAGAAGTTCCCTCGGGAGCTGTAGAAACAATACGCAACTGACTTTTGTCTTCCATTGGTGCTAATTCCGATTGTAATTGAGAACCTATAAAGAAAATACTGGCTAACATTACTATGAAAATTGGAAAAGCCAACCATCTTTTTTTCATAAACTTAGCTAATGATGCTGTATATTTTTCTGTGCTTTTATTAACTACTCTTCCAAAAGCACGCATTAAAGCATTTTCTCTCTTGCTTTTCTTTAACATTCGAGAACTCATCATTGGTGTTAGCGAAAGTGTAATGAAAGTAGAAATTACAATAGCTCCAACAACCACCATTGCAAATTCTCTGAACAACTCACCTGTTAAACCTGGCATAAAGAAAATAGGTAAAAACACACAAACTAAGGTGATGGAGGTGGCTAAAACAGCAAAAAATACTTCCCTTGATCCCTGGAAAGCAGCTTTCATAGGGTGCATACCATCTTCAATTTTAGTATAAATATTTTCCATTACCACAATGGCATCATCCACTACTAAACCTGTTGCCAATACTAATCCTAATAAAGAAAGTACATTAATGGAAAATCCAGCAGCATATAAAACTCCAAAACTTCCTATCAATGCGATGGGAATTAAAACAATTGGAATTAAGGTAGTTCGCCAGTTTCTTAAAAAAAAGAAAATAACCATCAACACCAAAATAAAAGCCAATACGATGGTAGATTTTACTTCACTAATGGCTTTTCTAATAGAAACAGTTTTATCTAAAGCAACATTTAACTGAATATCTTCAGGTAAATCTTTTTTCATGATTTCCAACCTGCGAAAAGCTTCATCAACAATTTCTACATAGTTAGAGCCGGGCTGAGGTTGCAAAGCAATTCCCACCATAGGTATAACACCATTCCCTCTCAACAATGTTCTTTCAGCTTCGGCTCCTAATCGGGCAGAACCAACATCTTTTAATCTTATTAATGTATTGTTTTCTTCTTTAATGATTAAATCTTCAAATTCCTCAACAGTATAAAGCCTCCCAATCGTTCTAACGGTTAATTCTGTTTCTGCACCTTCTACTCTTCCTGATGGTAATTCGATGTTTTGTTTGCTTAAGGCATTTTTAATGTCAATGGGAGTAACATTATAATCACGCATTTTGCTCGGATCTAATTCCAAACGCATAGCATATTTTTTCTCTCCCCAAATTCTGATGCTACTCACTCCGGGAACTGTTTGTAATCTTTCTTTAAAAATATTATTTCCAATTTGAGAAAGTTCTAACAAACCTCTTTTCTCACTCTGTACTGTAATAGATAAAATGGTTTCAGCATTAGCATCGGCTTTGTTTACAATAGGAGGGTCAGCATCTGGTGGTAAATTTCTAACTGCCTGAGAAACTTTGTCTCGTACATCATTGGCAGCATTATTTAAATCCATTTCGGGTAAAAACTCAATGGTAATGGTGCTTCTGCCATCTGTACTATTGGAACTTAGGGTTTTAATTCCATCAATACTATTTATTTGTTCTTCAAGGGGTTCTGTAATCTGAGATTCTATAATTTCTGCATTAGCTCCAACATAATTGGTAGTAACCGTAACAACAGGCGGGTCAACACTAGGGTATTCTCTCACACCCAGTGACAAATAGCCTACTATTCCTAAAATCACAATGATGATAGCAAAAACAGATGCTAAAACAGGTCTTTTTATACTTATATCTGATAATGTCATCGGATTACTTTTATTTTATTAATTCTACAGTAACAGGCATTCCGTCTTTAACTTGTAAAAGTCCTGTTGTTAAAACTATTTCGCCTTCAGACAAACCTTCTGTAACATGTACTAAATCTCTAGTTCTGTTGCCAATTTGAACAATTTTTTTCTGTGCTTTTCCATCTTTTACCACATAAATAGTTTGGTCGGTTATGGATGGAACAATAGCTTGTGTTGGAACTAATAAAGCATCATTAATAAAATTGGTAGTAATAATAATTTCAGCAAAAACGCCCGGCATATACATTTTCTCTTCATTTTGTTTTAGCATTGCCCTAACATTTATCGTTCTGGAATCTGCACTAACCACAGGACTAATAGCATAAATTTCAGCTTCTAAGGTGTCATTTTCAATTAGAACCATTATTTTTTTACCTATTGCTATACTGTTTTGATGGTTTTGAGCCATGGTAAAGTCTACCTTAAGCTTATCAATTGCTGTAAGAGAAGTAATTACTTGTCCTTGAGATAAAAAAGTTCCTTCGCTAAAATTTCTCATACCTAACTTTCCTGAAAAAGGAGCTTTAACATTGGCTAAATCAATGTTAACTTTTAATTCTTCTGCTTGAGATTTTAACGTCTCAACAGTAGAAAAAGCATTATCAACTTCTTCCTGACTGCTACCCTCAACCGCTAGCAATTGTTTTTTACGTTCATAATCTTTTTGAGCATTCTCTAACGCAGCGTTTACACCCACTAATTGAGCTTTCCAAGAGCGATCGTCAATTCGGATGAGTTGTTGTCCTTTTTTAACGTTAGCTCCTTCATCAAAATAAATGGCTAACACTTGTCCTGCAATGGGAGCTTTCAATTCCACTTGCTCATTAGCCATTATAGTTGCTGTGGTTTTTACTTCACTATTAAAAGGTTGTGCAGCCACTTTTATTCCTTTTACTTGCAAGCTTCCCTGGCCTTGTTGAGCGTCTTTTTTGGCATCTCCACAAGACCAGATTATTGCTGTTAGGGCAACTATCGCTATGTTTTTAAATTTTTTAATCATCGTTTATTTATTGTTTCTTTTATATGCTTTAACTATAAAATCAGGTTCGGGTAAACTACCTATGGTTGTGAATAGTTTATCCATACTTTTTTTAAAACTTACTTTTTCTTCTTCGGTAAAATCTTTAAACAACAAATCATTGGTTTGTTGTACTCCCTCTTTAATTTTAGGAAGCAGTTCCAATGCTTTATCAGTAACCTCTAAAATCTGACATCTTCTGTCGTTGCAATCAGGTGTTCTTGTCAATAAGCCTTTTTCGCTTAAATAATCTACCATTCGCATAGTAGAAACTTTGTCTCTTTTTAATGCTTCGGCTAAATCTTTTTGGGTAACCTTTCCACTATTTTCACATAAAAAGAGCAATGGAGCAAAATACCTTTCAATGCCAAAAGGCTTCATAATAGATGACAAAGTACTTAGATACACCTCCGAAATACGAGCCATTTCATATCCATATATATTTTGATTAATCATTAATTTATTTAGTAGTTTAAAAAGGTTACAAATGTAACTAATTTAGGTACATGTATTTTTTAAAGCAGTAAATTTTAAAAAGATTTAACGTTTAGGTTGTTTATCATTGATTAAATAAATTGAAGGTTATTCCTTACTCAATTTGGTCACCCTTTCTTAATTAGTTATTTTTGTTGATGATTGATATAATTGAATTTGATTTCTCTACTTTTTTCTCAATTATATTCTTGATGTCTTGTTGAATTTTAATCCAAAAACAAATTACTGATGCACATTGTAGATTTAACTGTTTTTATAGTTTATATGCTTGGTTTATTAGGCATGGGCTTTTATTTTTTGCGTAAAAACAAAACCACGGAAGACTTTTTTGTAAGCGGACGTAACATGAGCAGCTGGCATATTGGTCTATCAGTTGTGGCGACAGATGTTGGTGGTGGGTTTTCTATTGGATTGGGAGGTTTGGGCTTTATGATGGGCTTATCCGGTTCTTGGATGTTGTTTACAGGATTAATTGGTGCTTGGGTGAGTGCAGTATTTCTAATTCCAAAAGTATATCAGTTGGGAAAAGATAGTAAATTGACTACTTTTCCTCAATTATTTGGACATTATTATAATGGTAAAGTGGCATTGATGGCAGGAATTATTTCTGCTATTGGTTATTTAGGTTTTACTGGTTCACAAATTCTAGCAGGTGCTAAATTGGCTTCTTCTTCATTTGTCGGGTTGGATATTCAAACAGCCTTATTGGTGATGGGAATCGTAACAATTCTTTATACTGTGATGGGTGGAATGACTGCAGTTATATATACCGATACTGTTCAATGGATTGTTTTAATATTAGGATTGTCATTAGTTGGGATTCCGCTTTCTTACCATGCTGTTGGTGGATGGGATGAAATCAGCAAAACCGTTCACCCTGATTTTATGTCGCTTACTAACGTTTCGTGGCAAATGTTAGTCAAATGGGCAGTAACCATTATTCCAATTTGGTTTGTGGGCATGACGTTATATCAAAGGATTTATGCCAGCAAGAGTGAGAAAGGAGCAAAAAAAGCTTGGTTTATTGCAGGACTTTTTGAATGGCCTGTGATGGCTTTTATGGGAGTTTTGTTGGGATTATTTGCTAGGGTTGCTGCTGATCAGGGAATGTTTGCAGAATTGGGGTATGCTAGTTCAGAAGGAATGGATGCAGAGTTAGGCTTGCCGCTGTTGTTGAGAGAAATATTACCTATTGGTTTGATGGGAGTTATGTTGTCAGTCTATTTTTCAGCTATCCTTTCTACAGCGGACAGTTGCCTCATGGCTTCTTCAGGAAATTTATTGACAGATATTTTACAGAAATTTTTTCCTAAACTTGAAAATCATTCGCAAGTACTGAGAATAACACAGTTACTTACTTTGTTTATGGGTGTTTTTGCTATTCTTCTAGCTTCAACTATGGAAAATGTGTTAGATTTGATGTTGTATGCTTATGGCTTTATGGTTTCAGGCTTGTTAGTTCCTTTAGTGGCGGGTATGTTTTTTAAATTAAACAACAGTACTGCAGCACTGTGCTCCATGATTGCCGGAGGTACAACAACTGTGGTGTTGGCCTATAATAAAACAGTTCTACCTTTCGATTTAGATGCAAATATTTTTGGAATTACAGCTTCTTTGTTTGTTTTTATTCTCGTTTTAATGTTAACTAAAAGCGTTATGACAACTACCTAATCTGGTTCATTAGCTAATTCTTTCTAACATTGAAATTCGTATTATTTTTTATAGTAATAATGTTATTTTGTTTCATCAATTAATTTAAAAATAAGTGGCGGAAAAGCCACCACTTATTAATTTAATCAACCTTTTATCACTTCAAAATTTCCTGAACTGCGATAAGATTGTGCTTTTTTGTTAAAGCCTAACCTTGCAATTTCTTTTTCAACATCTTGTGCGTTTGGTGTTGGAATTGTAGATGAAACTACTTGAAATTCGTAGCCTTTTGGCATGTCCCCATAGTTTCCTTTTGCTTTTAGTTTATAAACTGCCATAAAATAATAGTTTAAAATTTCTGCTTACTCTATTTGGTTTTCAGCTTTCCCATTTATTTGACAAAATTAAAGTGTGATACCGCCAAAATGTGTCGTCATGAATGATTAATTTTAGTTATACGAGTGTTGGATTTTGGTTTGAAAAGTTATCAATTTCTACCATTATATCTTTAAAATCAGTGTCAATCTTATTAAAAAGGGTTTCGGCAAGATTTTCTATTTCATTAATATTTAATTCATATTCTTTTGTTATAAAATGACAAAAATTTGAACCTTTGTTTGTGTTTAGTTTTTTATCGTGTAAAAGATTTTTTTTAGTTAGATAATCTTGAATTTTTAACCTTTGTTCAAGTTTGTCACCTTCTAGTGTGATAATAATAGATACTTTATTTTCTCCTTTAAAAAGAGGTTCGAAGTATACAGTATAACAAATGTTATTATAGTCATTTTCATTTAATATATTTCTCCATTGAAAAGTTTTGCCATGAAGAGTTAATTTGAGCTTTTCAGCAAGTATTTGTAATTGCGTATCAATAAATGCTTCTGCCTCTTTTAAAGTTAGTACAGCACTATTAATTTTTTTAGGGTATTTAAAATAAAATTTTGTTAGCTCGTTCATTGTTATGCTTTTTGTTAAATTATCGATAGTTTGAAAAAAATCATTTAAATAAATATACATTTTAGGAGATAAACCTGTAGGTAGTCCCGTGGCTATAATTTTATCTATCCACTCTTTATGTGTGATATTAATGAAATTATCTATTAGGGTTGACTTTTTTACTGTTCTTATCATTTTTAGTTCAGAAGAAGACAACAGTTGTAATGTTAATAATATACCAACTTTTTTATTTTCACTGTAGTTAATAAAATTCCAATAATCGTTCAAGGGGTTATCCAGATTATGATATATTTTATTTTCAATTATGATAGCACTTTCATTGGTTTTATCTTCAATTAAAATGTCTATTCTACCTTCATTAGTTTGAATTTCTGTAGTTGCAGAGTATTCCTCTATATTCAATTCTTTGCCTATTTCAGATTTATTTTTTTCATCAATTAGATTAAGTAAACTTGAAATAAATAGATTAGATATTTTAGGTTCATTTTTTTGATTTAAGAAGTAAGCATAAATCTTGCTATTAGTATTTTCATAGTGGCTAAGCCCAATGATTTCTAAGAAACCATCATCTGGTGGAGTAAATGTAGGAGCATCAATGGCTAGTAAGTCATCGATATTTTTCAAATGAGTTTTTAATTGACTGTCTGTCATGTTTTTATTTAATTTTAGTTTATAAAAGTAATACTACTTTTGTTTATTTTCTTGATTTTTTAATTAGATTTCTTAATTGGTCATATCTAAATTCAATACTATTTTTAACTTTTATTTCGATAGCATCTTCTTTAAAATCATCTAAAGGTATTTCTTCCATAATAGCTACCCATTGGCTTAAATGTTCAGAAACAATTTCTTGGTGTTCTTTTTTTTGATTGGATTTTTTGCTGGCAAATTGTACCAATGTAGAAAGTTCTATGCCTTTAACTAAATAATTAGAGCCAGAATTTACTGTATATTCTGCTATTAAAACATTTGTTTTATAAACAGCTTTGTCGAGTTCAAAAATAGGAGTGTTATCATAAATTGTGGCAATATTATTTAGTAACTCATTATATTTTATGTCAATAGGAGGGCTTAATTTATTAAGTTTTTCAGATAGGGCTTTTATTTTATCTCTTAGTAGTGCCGCATATTCATATTCTTTATTTTTTATAGCTTTATTTTTTTGAGATTGTAGGTCTTCTAATTTAGCTTGTAGTTGTTTTATTTTTTCTTGATTTTGCATGGGTTTTTAGTGCAAAATTCGTAACTCACAACGTCAAAATGTGTCGTTTTGTTTTTAGGCTATTATATAGATTCTAAGAATATTGTAACACCATGTTTGTCAATAATTTCTTGTTTCAGTTTGTTATCTAAACGACCATCTAACTTTTCAATACCAAATTCTTCAGAAATAAAGATTAATTTTTCTAGCTTGTTTCCACTATGGTATAAATTATAAGTTATCACTTTAATCAAATCTTTATAAAACTCATGATGGCAGTTTTTTCCAGATACTTTAAGCTCATAAGCTGTTTTTTCTTCTAAATCAACCAAATCAATTTTTTCATTTTTACCACTTATTACTTCTTTTTCAACTAAACCTAATATTTTCTTTACTTCATCTTGCCATACTTTGGTAATTGTTTGAGAAGATTTAGTATGTCCAGAAACGTCTGTTACTGTTTTGATTTTATAAGTTTGATGGACACTTTTCAATGTCCCTAAAATTATTTCTTTTCTTTCACTCATATTGTTTTAATGTATTCGTAAGCACCATTTTTATTTCATCAGCTAACCATTGAGGTTGTATTACTTTTACATCATCGCCAAGCTTTAAAATTTGTTGTTTTAATTCAAAATTTGGTATAATTCGTAGTTTGATTTGAAATTCATTTTCATTATCAATCAGAATTTGTTGCGATTGGTGCATAGGTAGCGTTTTAATATACTTGCCTTGCAAAGGAGTAAAAGATAAAACTATTTCTTCAACTTCTCCTAACGAGTAGGTTAATCCTATGGTGTTTTCAAATAATTCAATTGGTTTTTTCTTACTATTGGGTTTAAAAGTAGTTTCGCTAACTACTAAATTGCTAATTCTGTCAATTCCAAATGTTCGGAATTCATCTGTTGGTTTTATTGTTCCAACTAAATACCAACGATTTTGATATTCTTTTAGTAAATAGGGATTGACAGTATGATTGGAATGTGTTTTTTCATAAAAATTTTCATGTGTAAAAGAAATAACTCTACGGTTTTTAATTGCAAAAAGTAAAGGTTTAAGATTTTCAATTCCTTTTAAACTTCCCTGAGCTTCAAATGAAATAAAGTCAAGTGTATTCTTACTTTCTTTTAAACTTTCAATAAGTAGGTCGGCAGTATTAACAATTTCAAAAAAGCGAACAAAGCTTTCTATGTCAGGACTTAAATCTTCATTAATATAATAGCCATTTTTAAACCTATTGTATTCAATTTCAATTCCAAACTCGCTTCTTATTTGTTCAATGTCTCGTTGTATGGTTCGGTTTGAAACTTCAAAGTCATGATTGCTTAAATAGTTTTTAATTTCATCAAAAGAAGGAAATTGTTTTCTTCCTAATTTTTCAATTATAAGTATGTACCTTCTTACTGTTCCTTGTTTTGACATAATTATGTTTATTCTGTTTTATTTGGCATTTATAGGATTTTCAAAAATATAAAAGATTAAGCAAAGTTGTGTCTAATTAACTATTTATTAGAAAGTGTTAAACTTTCCGAAAGATATTTTTGTAAGCAATCAAAAAATCGTAAATTCGCAGCAAGAAAGCAAAAGAGTTGGAATATCCATCATGGGTTAAGTTGGCGTTGGCAAGAGCATTTATTCACTTCAAGCTTCATTTTACAAGTATTTTATTCATTTATAAATTAAAAACTAACGTATCATGGCATTCGACATTGAAATGATTAAGGCAGTATATGAGAAGTTTCCTTCTAGAATTGCTGCAGCAAGAAATGTAGTGGGTAAACCACTAACTTTATCAGAAAAAATATTATACGCTCATCTTTGGGATGGAGTAGCAACAACTTCTTTTGAAAGAGGGAAATCGTATGTAGATTTTGCTCCCGATAGAGTGGCAATGCAAGATGCAACGGCTCAGATGGCTTTATTGCAATTTATGCAAGCCGGAAAAAGTAAAGTAGCTGTTCCTTCAACTGCTCATGCCGATCACCTTATTCAGGCAAGAGTTGGAGCAACTAAAGATTTACAAGAGTCATTAAATAAAAATAACGAAGTATTTAACTTTTTAAGTTCTGTATGTAACAAATATGGAATTGGTTTCTGGAAGCCGGGAGCAGGTATTATCCATCAAGTAGTGTTAGAAAACTATGCTTTTCCGGGAGGGATGATGATAGGAACAGACTCTCATACTGTAAATGCAGGTGGTTTAGGAATGGTTGCTATAGGTGTTGGTGGTGCTGATGCGGTTGACGTAATGGCTGGAATGGCGTGGGAACTTAAATTTCCTAAATTAATTGGAGTTAAATTAACCGGAAAAATGAATGGATGGACCTCTGCAAAAGATGTTATCCTTAAAGTAGCAGGTATTCTTACTGTTAAAGGTGGAACAGGTGCCATTGTTGAATATTTTGGCGAAGGAGCTAAATCACTTTCTGCAACAGGAAAAGGAACTATATGTAACATGGGTGCAGAAATAGGAGCTACTACTTCTACTTTTGGTTATGATGATGCCATGAGACGATATTTAAGAGCTACAGATAGAGCGGATGTTGTTGAATTGGCGGATAAAGTTGCAGAACATTTAACCGGTGATGATGAAGTTTATGCTAATCCTGAAAAATATTTTGACCAAGTGATAGAGATTGATTTATCAACTTTATCTCCTCATGTAAACGGTCCTTTTACTCCGGATTTAGCTACTCCTATTGCTGAAATGAGAGAAAAAGCAACTAAAAACGATTGGCCATTAAAAGTAGATTGGGGATTAATAGGTTCTTGTACGAATTCTTCTTATGAAGATTTGGCTAGAGCTGCTTCAATTGCTAAACAAGCTGTTGAAAAAGGACTTACAACAAAATCTGAATTTGGTATTAATCCTGGTTCTGAGCAAGTAAGATATACTGCTGAAAGAGACGGTTTGTTAAAACCTTTTGAAGATTTGAACGCCACCATTTTTACCAATGCTTGTGGACCATGTATTGGACAATGGGATAGAGCCGGTGCTGATAAACAAGAAAAAAATACCATTATTCACTCTTTCAATAGAAACTTCTCTAAAAGAGCTGATGGAAACCCAAATACACATGCATTTGTAACTTCACCTGAAATGGTTGCTGCAATTGCCATTTCGGGAGATTTAGGATTTAATCCGATTACAGATACATTAACAAATGACAAAGGTGAACAAGTAAAATTAGACCCTCCAACTGGTGATGAATTGCCAAGTAAAGGTTTTGATGTGGAAGATAACGGTTATCAAGCTCCTGCTGCTGACGGAAGTGGTATTGAAATTCTAGTTAACGAGGATTCTCAAAGACTCCAATTATTAGAGCCTTTTAAACCATGGGATGGACAAAATATTACCGGAGCTAAATTATTAATTAAAGCTAAAGGGAAATGTACTACCGACCATATTTCTATGGCAGGTCCTTGGTTAAGATACAGAGGTCACTTAGACAACATTTCAAACAACATGTTAATTGGAGCAGTAAATGCTTTTGGCGAAAAAACCAATGAAGTAGTGAATCAATTAACTGGTACAAAAGGAGAAGTTCCTGCAACTGCAAGAGCTTACAAAGCTGCCGGAGTACCAAGTATTGTTGTAGGAGACCATAATTATGGAGAAGGCTCTTCTAGAGAACATGCTGCAATGGAGCCGAGACATTTGGGGGTTGTGGCGGTTATTGTTAAATCTTTTGCTCGTATCCACGAAACTAACCTTAAAAAACAAGGTATGTTAGGATTAACTTTTGCCAATGAAGCAGATTACGATAAAGTTAGAGAAGACGATACCTTTAACTTTATTGATTTAGCTGGCTTTGCTCCTGATAAACAATTAACTTTAGAGTTAGCTCATGCAGACGGAACTAAAGAACAAGTTAAATTGAACCATACTTATAACCAACAACAAATAGATTGGTTTAGAGCAGGTTCTGCATTGAATTTAATAAAGTTACAAGCTGCTTCATAAGAAGTAAACTAAATACAAAAAAGCCTCTAATTCGTTTGATTTAGAGGCTTTTTTATTGAAAAATTCGAATTTTACATAAATTTTATAATCATAGTTAATACCAATAAAATAAATTAAAAATTTACCTTTGCTTTATGTTTATAGATTTAAGAAGTGATACGGTAACCAAGCCTACTAAAGTCATGTTGGAGGCAATGATGAACGCCAAAGTAGGCGATGATGTTTTTGGTGAAGATGAAACCATTAACCAACTAGAAGAGTTGGCAGCAAAAATGTTTGGCAAAGAAGCTGGTATTTTTTGTCCATCAGGGACTATGACCAATCAAATAGCCATAAAAATTCATACGAACTCCCCCGGAGAAGTAATTTGTGATGAACTTTCTCACATTTATCAGTACGAAGGCGGAGGAATTGGATTTAACTCAGGGTTGGCAACTAAACTTATTTCGGGCGACAGAGGCAGGTTAACAGCGAATCAAATTTTAGCAGCCATTAATCCGGATGATGTACACAAGCCTGAATCGCAATTAGTGAGTTTGGAAAATACTATGAACAGAGGTGGCGGGAGCATTTATAGTCTTAATGAGATGAAAGAAATTGCTGCTTTGTGTAAAGAAAAAGGATTGAAATTTCATTTGGATGGAGCTAGAATTTTTAATGCCATTGTAGAAAGTGATTATACTGCCAAAGATATCGGTAATGCTTTTGATACTATTTCTATTTGTTTGTCGAAAGGATTGGGAGCTCCTGTGGGTTCATTGTTGGTAGGGAGCAAAGCAGACATAAAAAAAGCCCGACAAATAAGAAAGATATTTGGCGGAGGAATGCGTCAGGCAGGATTTATTGCTGCGGCAGGAATTTATGCTTTAGAAAATAACGTAGAGCGATTAAAAGATGATCATAAAAGAGCAAAATTATTGGGTGAGGCCTTGCAAAATTTACCCTTTGTAG
>Ga0209344_10002621_pt1 | contig 19536 bp, 17 predicted proteins | sample Cruoilmetagenom6_FD_187293 | JGI IMG/M metagenome (GOLD analysis project Ga0209344, IMG submission 187293) | Oil polluted marine microbial communities from Coal Oil Point, Santa Barbara, California, USA - Santa Barbara Oil Seep Sample 6 (SPAdes)... | ecosystem: Environmental > Aquatic > Marine... | reverse complement strand
TGCTGCCTAAGCTCCGCGCGGCGTGCTCTGAGGCTTGCGTATGCTGGGTGGCTGTTGAGGTTGCGCATATAGTCGGCAACTGAACCTGAGATCGTATTGAAGGCTTTGATGCGGTGGGTTGCGCCGTCATCGCGGTTTTCGGGCAGTATGCCCTCGGCGTCGCCCCAAACCCACTGACCGAACAGCGCATTACCTAACCGTGCGAAACGGCTGGTACCCCATCCGCTTTCCATCACTGCTTGCGACATGGCAAGTGATGGCGGGATGACATCCACGTGCAGTAGTAGGCGGTCAATTAAACTAATGCTTTCGCTGGATTTGTTGCTGACGCGGTATTTTTTCGCGAGCTTAGTCATCCATGTGCGGTCTTGGTCGCTAATATCGCTGTCATATAGCGCAGTTAAGCGCGCGCGCTCAGTTAAAATGGCTTCATTGTTTTTTAAAATGATGGGCAGCAGTGTGTTGATGAACATGGCTTTGCGGGTTTTAACATCCAACGTGGTGTGGATATCCGCAGGTAAGCTATCAAGCAGGATTGCATCCAGTACGATATCGCCGCTGGATAGTTCAAATAGATGAAATTTCAGTGCGCGCGGTGCCAGCACCGCCACGACTGTCGCAGGCTCAGCAGTGGCTAGATGCGCCTCCTCAACCTGATCGTAAGCAAGACGAGCAAAGCCTAGGGCGGCGACTGTAGCGACCAATCCATAGGTAACAACTTGTTTCATCTTACAAAAACCATCCTCTTGCGTGCAATTCTTAACTTAGCTTGTAAAAGAGTTGTGAGTAAATACCAAGCGCTTGTTGACACAGCATATCTAATAAATGGAATATGATGCAATTCGTTTTATAGAACCCAAGCGAGAGGTTAGCGCGTGACGCCCAGCACAGAACAACAGGCACAGCTGACAATGCCACATTTAATAGTCCTCGGTAACGAGAAGGGCGGCTCAGGCAAGTCCACCACAGCAATGCATATTGTTGTGACGCTCCTGAATGAGGGCTACCGTGTTGGGGTGATGGACTTGGATGCGCGACAACGCACAAGTTCACGCTATATTGAAAACCGAGTGGCTTTTTGTGAAGAAAATGGCGTTAAGCTGGCTACCCCAGAAGTGCGGGTGGTGCCACGCTCCACGCTACGCACCAGCGATGAAGCTGAAGAAGACGAGCAAAATCGTTTCATCACGGCAATCGAGGAACTCGCGGTCAGCTCTGAGGTTATCGTTATTGATTGCCCTGGGAGTGATACTTTCCTCGCGCGGCTTGCTCATGCGGGCGCAGACACCTTAGTAACCCCCGTTAATGATAGTTTTGTCGATATTGACCTGCTCGCACGCGTTAATCCCAAAACCCATGAAGTTGAGGGCGGAAGCTTGTATTCTGAACTGGTGTGGGATGCCCGCAAGCAACGTGCCATGACCGACCGCAGTACCATCGAGTGGATTGTACTGCGCAACCGTGTTGGCACCTTAAATGCGCGCAATAAGCAGCGCGTCGAAGGCGTATTACAAAAGCTATCTAAGCGCTTTGGTTTTCGTTTTGTCGCGGGGCTTGGTGAGCGGGTGATCTACCGCGAACTGTTCCTTAAGGGCTTAACGCTGATGGACCTCAAGGCAGTGGGCGGCTTAGATGGTCGCGGCATGACCATGTCGCATGTGGCGGCAAGGCAAGAAATGCGGCGCTTGATGGATGCCTTGCATCTGCCGTTCAGAGCCAAAAAAGAAGCAGCGGAGTAGAGCATGGCATATTTATTTTATGGTTTGTTAGTTGCAATTGGCGCTTATGTTTTGATGCAGATATACGCTAATAGCACAGTGCAAAACATCCGCCGTGTCATCGGCGGTTTTGGCCTTGTGGTGATTGTGTTGTTGTTAACTATGGTGGTAACAGCAGCGATGCGCGGAAATGTAGGCTTTTTAGCAGCGCTTATTATACTAGTGCCAGCCCTCGTTAAGATGGTGCGGCAATTAAGCGCTGACGGAATGGGACCAACTTACAGCGGTCGCTCAAGCTCTAGCTCTAGCTCCATGACACGTAGTGAAGCGCTAGATGTGCTGAGCCTGAAAGAGGGCGCGAGCGAAGATGAGATCAAAGCGTCCTACCGCGACCTGATGCGCAGTGCGCACCCTGACCACGGTGGCAGTGAATGGATGGCAACCAAGCTTAACGAAGCAAAACAAGTGCTTTTGGATAAATAATCCACGTTATGTGCTTTAAAATCCGAACATTGACATTATCTTAAGTAATATCAGTTACTAAACTACTCATATCCTTTTCATTTCATTAAACAATTGCAGTGATCGGGATCATGCGTACATACTAAGTGAGTATTAGATTTTGGGTGTGATAAATGGGCGATAAACGACGAGATGGAGACGGTGGTTCTGATGGTGACAGTGAAGCGGGTGTCATGACACGCGCCGTGCCTAAAACCAAAAAACCCTCTATGTATAAAGTGTTACTCTTAAATGATGATTACACACCCATGGAGTTTGTTATCCATGTTCTGCAGCGCTATTTTCGCAAAACCTTAGAAGAATCCACCGAAATTATGTTGCATGTGCACCATAAAGGTGTGGGAATTTGTGGCATTTTCACCCACGAAGTGGCGGAAACCAAGGTTAATCAGGTGCTTGCGCTAGCTGAGAAACATCAACATCCCTTGCAGTGTACGATGGAAAAAGACTAAACTGTTACGGGAAAAGAAATATTAGGGAATATACGTGCCAAGTTTTTCAAGTAAATTAGAGCTCACGCTCCACCGCGCCTTAAGTTCTGCTAACGAGCGAGCGCATGAATATGCCACGCTGGAGCATCTGCTGTTAGCGCTGATCGAAGATGAAGACGCAGCGGCGGTTTTGCGGGCTTGTAACGTCAACTTGGACGAGCTCAAAGTACAAATCCTACATTATCTAGACGAAGAGCTTGAAAACCTCACCAACGCTGACGAAGCAGTTGAGGCAACTCCGACCGCTGGTTTTCAGCGGGTAGTGCAGCGCGCCATTTTGCATGTACAAAGCTCTGGTCGTGAAGAGCTGACGGGCGCAAACTTGCTAGTGGCTTTATTTTCAGAGCGTGAAAGCCATGCTGTTTATTTCTTGCAGCAACAGGAAATGACGCGCTTAGACGCGGTGAGCTTTATCAGCCACGGTATCGCGAAAGTACCGGGGCAAACCGAAATTCGCCCTGTGACGGGCGCTGAAGAAGAGAGCGTCGGCGCTGAGGCAGAGGCTGAGGGGCAGCCCAAAGTTAATGAGGCGCTCAAAGAATACTGCGTGAACCTCAACGAAAAAGCTATGGACGGTAAAGTTGATCCGCTGATTGGTCGCGCTGATGAGCTTGAGCGCGCGGTGCAAATACTGTGTCGCCGCTCAAAAAATAACCCACTGTTTGTCGGCGAGCCGGGCGTGGGTAAAACCGCTATTGCAGAAGGCTTGGCGCGCTTAATCACAGAAAAACAAGTACCAGACGTATTGTTTGATGCCACTATCTTTTCATTAGACCTAGGGTCTTTGCTCGCAGGTACCCGTTACCGCGGTGATTTTGAAGAGCGTTTGAAACAGGTGATTAAAGAGCTTGAAGCTTTTCCAGAATCTATCTTGTTTATCGATGAAATCCATACGGTGATTGGGGCAGGGGCAACATCAGGCGGTGCGATGGATGCTAGTAATTTGCTGAAGCCTGCGCTTGCCAGCGGTTCGCTACGTTGCATGGGCTCAACCACTTACACCGAGTTCCGCAATCATTTTGAGAAAGATCGTGCTTTGTTGCGCCGTTTCCAAAAGGTTGATGTCAACGAACCAAGCGTGCCGGACACTATTAAAATTTTGCAGGGCTTAAAGCCGTATTTTGAAACTCACCATAAGGTGCGTTACACCAACGATGCTATTAAATCCGCGGTGGAACTAGCCGAGCGTTATATCGGTGACCGTAAGTTGCCAGATAGCGCCATCGATGTGATCGATGAGGTTGGCGCCGCCCAAATGCTAGTGAGCGTTAATAAGCGTAAGAAGCAAGTGGGCGTGAAGGATGTGGAGGCTGTGGTAGCTAAGATCGCACGTATCCCACCAAAATCTGTTTCGCGTGACGATGCGCGGGTTATGCAAAACCTTGAAAAAGATCTGAAACGTGTTGTGTTTGGACAAGATGTAGCGATCCAAAAGCTAGCGTCTGCGATCAAACTTTCGCGTGCAGGGCTACGACAACCCAACAAACCAATAGGTAGTTATCTGTTCTCTGGCCCAACTGGCGTTGGTAAAACTGAGGTTTCTCGCCAACTGGCAGATCTGCTCGGCGTTGAGCTGCACCGTTTTGATATGTCTGAATATATGGAGCGTCACTCGGTGTCGCGGCTTATTGGTGCACCTCCCGGCTATGTGGGGTTTGATCAGGGCGGCTTGCTCACCGATGCTATCGACCAACATCCACACGCAGTACTGCTGTTGGATGAGGTCGAGAAAGCGCATCCAGACCTATTTAATATTTTGCTGCAAGTGATGGATAACGGGCAACTCACCGACCATAACGGTAAGAAAATTGACTTCCGTAATGTGGTGTTGATTATGACAACAAATGCAGGTGCGATGGAGCTTAGCCAAGAGACAATTGGCTTTGGTAAGGCGACCCGCGATGATGCGGACCAAGAGGCGATCAAAAAGCTTTTCACACCAGAGTTTCGTAATCGCTTGGATGCTGTTGTACCATTTGACTATCTGCCGCCAGAGGTTGTTGAGAAGGTTGTTGAGAAGTTTGCTCTGCAATTGGAGCTTCAATTGCAAGAACGCGGTGTGATTATTTCGCTTGCCGCAGATGCAAAAGCATGGCTCGCTAAAAAAGGGTATGACAGATTATTTGGTGCAAGACCGCTCGAACGTGTTATTCAAGAGCATATCAAGACGCCGCTGGCCGATGAGCTATTGTTTGGCCGCTTGAAAAAAGGCGGAGAAGTTGTTATCACCATCAAGGATGGTAAGCCGAGCTTTGAGATAACATCAAACGCGCCGAAATCTAGCAGAAGCAAAGCCAAAACCAAAGGCACTGCGGTTGCGAAGAGAAAAAAGACAAAGCCCCCGGTCAAAGTAGGCCGCTCGTAAGTGACATAATGTAAGAGTGAGATTGTAACCGTGACACTGCAGTACGATGCCCTAGGCCCCAATGCGCAATTGCTGTTAAACTACTGGAAATCAGTATGTAAAGGCAATCAGCTACCAAGTTGGACGGATATTAAAATTGGTGCGATTGCCTCAATCGCCAGCCGCATCGTTGTTTATGATATTATGGGTAAATCTGGTGCGCGCATCCGCTACGCTGGTGAAGAGATTGCGCTTAGAATGCAGGGCGAAATCACTGGTGGCGTCACAACTAATTTCGGTAAAATGGACGAGCAAATACGCGTGGCTGAAATTTCTCGCGGCGTGATCATGACGCCTTGTGCTTGCGTTAGCAGCTTCTATTACCGTGGCAGTCCAGTGGAACCTGTCAAATTAGGCTATAACTTCACAATGCCTGTCCTCAATAAAGACGGCGATCCACGGTTGCTTTTGATGACCGATGACTGGGTTGAAATTGTTGAGGATGAGAGCAGTATCCCTGAAGCGAAAAACGACGGGCAGAAAAAGGTTGGTTACATCACAATGTGTGACGAATATGCCTTTGTTGATGTCGGCTTTGGCTTGCCAGAAGAGTAATTATGCTCTTGGTTTGAAAAAGATCGGCGTGAAGCGCCATAAGAACAGCAAAAACGCTGCAATCCAAAGCCCACCTGCAATCATTAAATATGTCTGACTAGCATCTACTATTCCCGCAACAAGTCGCATGACAGCGGCTAGTGTGATTGCGATGTAGAGTGTGGTGATGCATTTGTCGGCCGAAAGAGGGCGTCCAGAGTGGCCAAGGGACGCTCGGGTCATCACCGCAAGGGTCATGCCTGCTATCGCGCCTGCTGTCCATGTATGAACCGCCGTACTTTCGCTAATTAGTCCCATGCAAGACGCGGCCAGCATGAAAAAGCCAATGGGCACCCAAGCAAAAGCAACATGCAGAATTATCACTAATGGTTCAGCAAAGGTTTTATGACCAACCCAACGAAATAATCTAATGAAACCAACAGCTCCAGTTGTAATGAGTAACAAGAACAGAACAATATTGTCGCCAGTCATGAAGGTCCATGTAATGAGCGTGACGAGGGTTAAAATTAAGCTGAACATGTCAAACTTACTCGCTGGTGCGGGTAGGGTTTTTTCACGGCGCTGGGATAGCCAGTTGCGCGTAAAGCTAGGGATAATGCGACCGCCAATGAGCGAGATTAAAAGGATAACGAGGCTGAGCCCGCCCTTATGCACTGCGGTATACTCCATCATCCAATAGAGGCTGTTGATATGCGATAGCACCGCCATGGTGCCAATGAGGGTAATCATCAACGCGATAGGCAGGTTACGCCAGTTTTCCCCCACCATAATTTCACGAAATACAATAAGACTGAACAGTACAAAAAAGGCGCCGTCTAATATCATTGCAGCAAATTCAATTGGGTAGAAGAGGCTAAAAGCTGAAGTGATGCGCGCCGCTGCCCACGCAGCAAATAATATAAATAACGCGGTACCCCTTACTGGCAATCGTCCCGTCCAATTTGGGATGGCGGTGAGTGCAAAACCAATGATAGCTGACCCAGCATAGCCAAACAACATTTCATGGACGTGCCAATAGGTCGGGTTTATTGCGCCGCCAGCGCTAACCATCCCAAAATATACGGCAAGCCAAAGTGCCAATGGTATAATGCCCCAAAGTCCCGCAAAAAAGAAAAATGGGCGGTAGCCACGCTCAAAAATGGTTGGTCCACTGTAATGGCGTCGCTTGTCTATGGAAGCTGCTTTATTCATTGGTGGTTCCTAAAAGTCTTTATGTCTGTATGTCGTGGTTATCTGCTTATTTATCGCTTCATGGTTTGATGTTTATCAAGTGTTAATCACGGTCTTCAAAAATCATTTGATCGGCGTACTTTTCGGCGATGATACGATCGGCCGCGCTTCGCACCGTCCATGTCAGCAGTTTGCCGCCGCGACGCCGCCAACTCTCGGTAAAGCGGTCAGGCAAGTCTTGCACATTATGCGCAACAAACTGGGCCCCCGCCATGCTGCAATAGCGGCTACGCCGCCAGCCTGGGATCATATGATACCATTTATGAGAGGCTTCAAGCACCATGCCACGAAGCACATTTGGCATATTATCAGCGAACCACTTAACCGTAACCGGGTGAAACGACATCACTGCGACGGGGCCGTCATAGCCTTCAAGCTCTTTTGCTGTTGCAACCGCAATGGCTTTTGGGTCTTTGGTGCCGCGGTGCGCCTTTAGCTCAAGCACAAGCGGGACACGGCCAGCAACAATCCTAAACAGATCAGCGAGCGACGCGATATTACTGTTGCTGCCATTTATTTCAATCGTTCTAAGCTTAGCAAGGCTGAATTCTTCGATGGCACCTGTTCGCATGGTGAGCCGCTCTAGCGTGTAGTCATGAAAGACAACCGCTTCGCCGTCTTTTGTCAGTTGAAGGTCCACTTCTATAGCGTAGCCTGCTGTAATGGCAGCTTCCACGGCGGGCATGCTATTTTCGATACGGCTCGTGCCCTCGGCATGCAAGCCACGGTGCGCCACAGGGCGCTCGGTTAGCCATGCAGGAACCAAAGGTTTTATCATTTAACTAATCTCAATAAGGGCATCAATTTCAACAGGAACATTGAGCGGCAAGCTGTTGGTGCCCACGGCTGAACGGCTATGTCGCCCTTTGTCACCAAAAACATCTACCATTAGATCAGACGCTGCATTGATGATGCCAGGCTGTCCGCCAAAGCCATCAGTGCAGTTAACGAAAGCGCCAAGCTTTACGACCCGCACCACGCGATTTAGGTCACCGTCGGTTGCTGCTTTCATTTGAGCAATGAGGTTTAAGCCACACAGACGCGCAGCGGCTTTTGCTTCATCCTCTGATACGTCGTCGCCAACTTTTCCGACAAACGCAAGGCCGTCAGGCCCCATAGGAATTTGTCCTGATATGCTCACTAAATTTCCTGTAACCACAAAGGGTACATAGTTGGCCACAGGCGTCGCCGGGGTAGGTAGGGTGATACCAAGTTCGCTCAGTTTTGCTTCAATGGTCATTCGAAAATCCTTAAATCTGTGTGTTCTAACAGTGTGAATGCACACTATTGGTAACGTAGATTATATGGGTCGTCTAGCCATCACTTTTGCTTTTTGTGGCTTTTTATTGTGGCTTTTTATTTTTAATGCCTCGGCCTTTTTGAATAGCCTGTTTGCCGAAGCGATCACGCAGTCCGTCCATAATATGTTCGGTCTTGGCGCGGCGAGTACGTTCTGGCTCAATCAGGTCAGGTGGGTCTGCATCTATTGGGTCGGTGAGGTTGGAGGCTCCAATGCCAATGAGACGGTAATAGGTACCATCTGCCATAGGTTTCAGCAGCTTTTCTCCTACCTCAAATAAAACATCAGCGAGTTGGGTTGGGTTGTCTAGCGACCGCGACCGCGTGATATTTTTATGGTTTTGGTTTTTGAGTTTTAGCGTGATGGTGCGCGCTGCAAAGCTTTGTTTTTTAAGGCCTTGTGATACTTCTTCACATAACGGCCATAGTCGTTCAATCAGCTTTTCTTCGTTCCACAAGTCTTTGTCTAGGGTGCGTTCTGCCGATATGCTTTTGGTGATGGAACGGGGCGAGACCTTGCGGTGATCAATGCCGCGTGACAGGCGATAGAGCCTAAGACCAAGTTCGCCGTAACGCTTGGCTAAAATCTTCTCATCCATGGTCTGTAATTGGCTCACTTGGGTGATGCCGTCACGCGAGAGTTTCTTCTCCATCGCTTTGCCAACACCCCACATGTCACCAACCGGCAGGGCCGCGAGTACCTCCAACATTTCAGCTTTGCCAATAACGGTGAAGCCACGTGGTTTTTGCATGTCTGAGGATAGCTTGGCGAGGAACTTGTTGGGGGCTAGGCCAATGGATACGGTGATACCGACTTGTCTTTCTATCGCCAGCGCTAACTTGGCGAGGGTCACCGCGGGGGCAGCGTGGTGTACACGCGCAGTTCCTGACAAATCCATGAAAGCTTCATCAATAGATAAAGGCTCCACAAGGGGTGTAACCGCTTGCATCATCTCACGAATTTGCCCTCCTGCTTTTTTGTATTTTGCCATACTCGGTTTGATAACAACGGCTTCAGGGCAAAGCTTTTTAGCACGGTACATGGGCATAGCTGAGTGGACACCGCGCATGCGGGCAAGGTAACAACAGGTCGAGACAACACCGCGACCACCTGTGCCGCCAACGATTAGTGGTTTGGCTTTCAGGCTGGGATCATCACGCTTTTCAACACTAGCGAAAAAGGCATCGCAGTCCAGATGCGCGATACTCAGTGTAAAAAGCTCCGGGTGGGTTAAAATGCGTGGGCTCTTGCACTTTGGGCACTTTGGTGCCGCCTCTATGACGCTGAGGCAATCTCTGCAGAGACTATCGGCAACCACACTCTCAGCCATTTGAATTCTCACTGATATGATTTTCAATATGACTAACAATTTCAGGCCAGCTATCTATCCGAATGTGGGCTTTTTTAGCGGGCGGTACGTTGGCGGCGTGCAAAGGGTGCCCTATAAAATGAATACGGTGCACATGAGGGGCGTTTTCCGCCACGCTTTTGTGGTGGAAGGCTGTATCATCAATGAAATAGACCAGATCGTGCGCGGCTTCGCAAATGGCCTTAACTGCTGGCCCTTTGGGGCCTTCGTTGGTGAGTAGAGGTACATTAAAACCTTGCTCTAACAATGATTTACGGCGTCTTGCACCAAACTGATGTGGCAAGTTTGTGAGGGCAACAACTTCGGCATTTTCACGCAAACTAGCGAGGCTTTCAAGTGCATCTTCAATGAGCGGTTGCTCATCAACAGCTAATTCAAAAAAGTCATCAATCATCCCCTCAAGTTCCTCACGTGAGAGTGCTTTTTTACTATCAATGTCACGGATCGTCGCGCCAAATCTTGCTTGGGAGATGTCGATTTCAAAGTTGCGCTCACCCAGATACAATTGCAGCGGATCAAGTAGATTTAAAACCACCTCATCCACATCTGTGATGATGAGTGGGCGCTCAGGATTTATCATTCTTATGAGGTCATCAAGCAACACTAGATGCTCTCCCAAGTGTTAGGCCCTGCGAGAATTTGTTTGGCTTTAAGTGGCAGATCTGGCGCGAGGTTATTGTTCTCACAAAAGGCCATCAAGTCTGGTTCATGTCCCAGTAAAAAATCAAGCGCAGCAGCTTGAAAATCAGTTTCATTTATTCGCGCACGGATGTCATCCACATCAGAGCCTGAAAGGGCCATAAAGCGTGAGCGAAGGGTCTCATCACCAACGATGAAAACAATAGCCCCAAGGGCGATAGTGCTGGCATGATCTTGATTCATAGGCTCACAAATACTCTTAAATGTTGATTTTGCACCATAAACTGATTTTTTAATCAGTGGGAACCTCTAGTTTTATTGATGTGTTGAGATATAGAATAATAGTGGCTTAACCCTTTGAATAATATAACTAAAGTAATTGAATGAAAATTAAACAATCACTTTTTGAAATATCGTTAACGCAAATTTAAGATTAATTCTGTTAACTGGAAAGTATTAGTGCGTTGATTGAGCTTGAGTTTTTTGATGAATGCAGACTAATATTTGGAATGATGCGCAATTAATCAGGCAGTGTATCGCAAGCTAAGGGAGTTAATTATGCAAAAGAAAGTGCTAATTGTTGAGGATAACGAACTCAACATGAAGTTATTTTGTGATTTGTTGCAGGCTCATGATTATGAGACTGTTGAAACACGTGATGGCATGACTGCACTGGACCTTGCTAGGGAACATAAACCCGACCTTATTCTTATGGATATTCAGCTTCCTGAGGTTTCAGGCCTTGAGGTTACGAAATGGCTAAAGGAAGATGAAGAACTGCGCTCCATTCCTGTCGTGGCGGTAACGGCTTTTGCCATGAAGGGTGATGAAGAAAAAATTCGCGAGGGGGGCTGTGAAGGTTATATTGCTAAGCCCATCTCAGTTGTTCACTTTTTGGAAACCGTTAAAAGTTTTACCGGATAAAGCGTCAGGAATAACATATGACCGCCCGTGTCTTGGTAGTTGATGACGTCGTTCCAAACGTCAAGCTACTGGAAGCTAAATTAAACAGCGAATACTTTGATGTGCTGAGCGCTTACTCAGGGCCTGAGGCCTTAGATGTGATTGAGCGCGAGCACCCTGATATTGTTTTGCTGGATGTGATGATGCCTGGCATGGACGGTTTTGAGGTCTGTCAGCGGATCAAAGCAAACCCTGTTACCATGCACATTCCTGTAGTTATGATCACCGCGCTCGACCAGCCTGCGGACCGCGTGGCAGGGCTTGAGGCGGGTGCTGATGATTTCTTGACCAAGCCAGTGCAAGACGTTGCTTTGTTTGCGCGTGTGCGCTCGCTAGTACGCCTAAAGGTGATGATGGATGAAATGCGCAACCGTGAAACCACTGGTACACAGCTTGGCATGGCTAGTGACGAACTCCGGCCAATGGACGTTGAACTACCCACCGATGCAAAGATATTAATCGTTGACGAGCAGGAGCGGGTGGTAGAGCGCATTTCTAAAGCCCTAGCAAGCGTTGGTACTCTATCGTTCATCATGGGAGGAGACGATGTCTCCGAGCGCGCTAGAGAGCGCTCATATGACCTAATTATCGTAAGTTTATCGATGAAACATACTGATGGACTTAGAGTTTGCTCAAAGCTTCGTGGCTATGAAGAAACCCGCTATGTCCCTATTTTAGTGATGGTCGATGATGGCAATGCTAAAATGCTAGTGCGAGCGCTTGAAATGGGTGTGAACGACTATGTTGTGCGCCCTGTAGATCGCTTAGAGTTTTTAGCGCGGGTAAAAACGCAACTAAAACGAAAAGGCTATGCAGATAAGCTGTGGGAAAATTTCCATGTCAGTATGCAAATGGCAACAACGGATAAGGTGACAGGCCTTTATAACCGCCACTATATGACCAGCCACTTGGAAACACAGCTGCAATCCTCTCGTGCTAAAGATAAAGAAATTTCGTTGATGATGCTGGATATTGACCACTTTAAAAAGGTCAATGACACCTATGGTCACGCCATCGGCGATAAGGTGCTGGCCGAATTTAGCCAGCGGATCGTGCAAAATATCCGTGGGGTTGATTTAGCGGCACGCTACGGCGGTGAAGAATTTGTCGTAATCATGCCTGAAACTAGCCAAGAGTGGGCCTTGATGGTGGCGGAACGCCTTAGAAAATGTATGGAAGATGTGTTGTTTTTGGAAGAGGATGCCAAGCATCAGGCTCTTCTTGTGACCGTGTCTATTGGTGTGGTGACCTCAAAATCAGAAGACCATACAACTGAAAAGTTGTTAGCACTGGCTGATCAGGCACTTTATGAGGCCAAGGATAGCGGACGAAACCGCGTGAAGGTCGCTAAGGTTTAAGCGGCGCAAAAAAAATGCCGCAGCGTTAGCTACGGCATCTTCAAATCGATTTCAAAAAACTAGATTACTTAATCTTAGCTTCTTTAAACTCAACGTGTTTGCGAACAACTGGGTCATACTTACGCTTAACCATTTTCTCCGTCATCGTACGGGGATTTTTTTTGGTCACGTAGTAGTAGCCTGTGTCAGCTGTGCTCACGAGTTTGATTTTAATTCCAGCTGGTTTAGCCATGGTCCGCACTCCACAAAATTCTTTTGAACCCATCACCATCATGGCGCGGGTTTGAGGGCGCAAAATACTCGCCGTAGCCCTAAAGTCAAGCGCATCTTTCAATAAATGACCGATTTTTACGACTTCTTGCTTTCCCAAGCATGAAAAATTGGCTCAAAAGGCAGTTTTTTAGGCTTTTGCGGTGATTAGCGGCGCCCGCGACGACCACGGCCTCCGCCGCTTTTAAGGCCAGATGGCTTGCCGCCCTTGCGGTGATTTTTGCTTTTGCCGTACTTTTTACCGCCCCGTCCTTTAGATTCTGGCTGATCAAGCAGGTGGAGTCTAAGGCCGCCAGTGATCTGGTTAGCTTCTTCCAGCCGTACTTTTACGCGTTGGCCTAGCTGATATTTAATTTTGGTGCGTTCACCAACCAAAGCATGGTTTGCTTCGTCGTACACGAAATAATCACTCTCTAAGGTTGCCATTGGGATAAGGCCGTCACCGCCGGATGGCTCCAGTGATACAAACAAGCCAAAGCGGGTCACACCTGTGATGCGGCCCATAAATTCTTCACCCATATGGCCACTCAGGTAAGACGCAAGGTAGCGATCAGTGCTATCTCGCTCGGCTGCCATCGCGCGGCGCTCAGTGTTGGATATATGCTCAGCAAGATCTGGCATTTCATCGGTCTCTTCAGGGCTCAAGCCATCGTCACCTGCTTTAATCGCTCTTATAAGGCCGCGGTGGACCAACAGGTCAGCGTAACGACGGATAGGGCTGGTGAAATGAGCATAGTGGGTGAGGGCGAGGCCAAAGTGACCGCGGTTTTCTGTAGAGTAGATCGCCTGCATCTGACTGCGCAATACCACTTGATTGATCATAGCTTCGTGCTGGCTTTTCTTTGCTTGCGCTAGGATACCGTTAAAGCTAGCTGGGCGCAAAACTTGGCCTTTAGGAAGTGAAATATCTAGCGTTCCTAAAAATTCTCTAAGGCTTTCAATCTTGTCCATGCCAGGTACATCATGCAAGCGGTACATTGGTAAAACATTATGATTTTCAAGGGTTTCAGCGGCACAAACATTGGCGTTGATCATCATTTCTTCAACGATACGGTGCGCGTCAAAGCGGTCACGCAGCACGATATTGTCTACTTTACCATCTGCGGTCAGCATTATCTTGCGCTCTGGCATATCCAGATCAAGCGGGCCGCGTTTTTCGCGGGCGATCATGATAGCTTTCCACGCAGCGTGCAGTGGTATTAAAACCGGTTCGAGCAGCTCGTTGTCCTCGTCAGCGCCTATTCCGTCTAATGCTGCTTGCACGCGCTCATATGAGATATTAGCGGCAGACTTCATCAAGCCGCGCTCAAATTTATGTCTGAGTTTTTCGCCGTCTGCGTCAAACCACATGTGCACGGCCATGCAAGCACGCTCTTCACCAGGTCTGAGTGAGCATAGGCCAGCGGAGAGTGCCTCTGGTAGCATTGGTACCACGCGGTCGGGGAAATAGCAGCTGTTTCCCCGTTTGCGGGCTTCTTTGTCCAGCGCGCTACCGCTGCGCACAAAATGTGCGACATCAGCGATGGCAACAATCACATGCCAACCGCCTTTGTTGCTAGCGTCTGTGTCAGCTTCTGCATAAATGGCATCATCGTGGTCGCGGGCATCTGACGGATCAATAGTGATCAGTGGAATATCGCGGTAGTCCACGCGTTTTCCTATCTCAACAGGCACGGCATTTTCAGCCTGCTCTAATGCTTCGTTCGGAAATTCTATCGGAATATCATGGGCATGGATGGCGATGAGGCTAACGGATTTAGCCGACGAAACATCGCCTAACCGCTCTTTAACCCTTGCGTTTTTAAGCCCCATAACCTTCTGGCGTTTGCCTTTGGTCACAGGCTCTATCAGCACCAACTCACCGTTAACAACACCGTTCAAATCATCTTTAGCGATGACAAACTCGTTGCGGTTTTTCTTGTCAACTGGCGTTACGTTGCCGCCATTTTCATTGCCGTTGAACACGCCCATGAGGGTGGTCGGAGCATTTTCAAGATGCTTGATCACTTCCGCACGGTAGGTTTTTGGATCTTCAGAAATTGGGATGATACGGGCAAGTGCACGGTCACCGCGGCCCATGGCCTTACCCTGTTTTTGACTTCTGATGTTGCTCAGGTAAATAACCGTATCGATCTCACTATCAGTTAGTTTGCTAACGATGCGCACCAGTGGATCACCGCCATCATCAGTGCCAGCATATTCTACCACTTGCACAGGGGGCAGGCGGTCAGCAGGGCGCAGAGACTTATGATTGTCTTGTGCGATGACGCCGCCGTTTATCATCGAACGCAGTAGCTTTTTCAGTAAAATCTTTTCTTGGCCTTTGATGTGAAACGCGCGCGCGATCTCGCGCTTCGTGACCTTACCTTTGGTATCACGAATAAAGGCAAGGACATCATCCTCACTTGGGAAAGGGGCAGGTTTGCGGTCTTTCGCCACGTCAGAAATCCTTTAAAATTAAGGCGTTATGCAGTTACGTCTTGGCAGCTGCTTTTTTCTTTGGAGCCGCTTTTTTCTTCGCTGCGGGTTTTTTCTTTGCGGCTTTTTTCTTTTTCGGCTTTTTGGCTTTCGCCTCAATCCACTCTAGCGCTTGCTCAAGTGTCACGTCCGTTGGTTCAGTGCCTTTAGGCAGCGTCGCATTGGTGCGCTTGTGGTTTACATATGGACCATAACGACCATCCAAAACACGGATCGCTTCGCCGTCGTCTGGGTGGGAGCCAAGGTCTTTAAGAACCGTTTTGCCGCCACCTTTTTTGAGCGCAGCTTCAGCCAATGTCACAACAGCGTGGTTAATACCAATTTCAAAAACATCAGCGGTTGTTTTCAAGCTCGCGAATGATCCGTCATGGATCAAATACGGGCCGTAGCGACCAATGGCGGACTTGATCATTTTGCCCGTTTCAGGGTGCTCACCCACCTCGCGCGGCAAGTTAAGTAACATCAAGGCTTGCTCAAGCTTCAGGCTCGCCGCGTCTATGTCTTTAGGGATGCTTGCGCGCTTTGGCTTGGTTTTCTTTGCGTCTTCATCAACTGGTGCGGTGTTTGCAAGCTCCACATACGGCCCAAAACGCCCAACTTTGAGCATGATCTCACCGCCTGTCACAGGGTCAGTGCCTAGCACGCTATCTTCCACTGCGCCGTCTGACTTGGCGCCTTTTTTGGCAGTTTCATCAAATTGCTTGGTGTGGCCACATTCAGGATAGTTTGAGCAACCCACAAATGCACCGTAACGACCAGCTTTAACACCCAAGCGACCATCGTCACATTTAGGACATTTGCGTGGGTTTGGTTGATCTTCAGTCTCGGGGAACAACAGTGGTGACAAATAATCATCGATCGCGTCGATCACTTCCGTGTTGCGGATTGCCAAAACCTCTTCGGTTTTAGGCTTAAATTCTGACCAGAAGCTATGCAACACCTTGCGCCAGTCTAGCTGACCTGCTGATACTTTATCGAGCTCATCTTCTAGGTTTGCAGTGAAATCATATTCCACATAGCGATGGAAAAAGCTCTCTAGGAACGCAATAACCAAACGGCCCTTTGCCTCGGGGTGGAAACGATTGCGTTCTATGCGAACATATTCGCGGTCGCTAAGCACAGACAGTGTTGAGGCATAGGTTGAAGGACGGCCAATGCCGAGCTCTTCCATGCGTTTTACGAGGCTAGCCTCAGAAAAACGTGCTGGTGGCTCAGTGAAATGCTGTGTCGGTGTTACGTCATTAAGCGAGATCACTTCGCCTTCGCTCACCTGCGGCAGCATCCGCTCTTTTTCGTCTTCTTCGCCTTCATCGTGACCTTCTTGGTACACTTTCAAATAACCATCAAAGGTGATCACAGTACCCGTTACCCGCATTTCAGCAGAGCGGTCGCTGTTGTGCACGGTGATGGTGGTACGCTCAGTCATGGCGTTTTCCATTTGGCTAGCAATGAGGCGACGCCAAATAAGTTCATAAAGTTTTTGCTCGTCACTATCCAGCGCGTGGGCCACGTCACTTGGGCGGCGCATTGGGTCTGTTGGGCGGATCGCTTCGTGGGCCTCTTGCGCATTTTTAGCTTTGGTTTTATAGGCGCGTGGTGCGTTCGGCACATAGCGGTCACCGTAGGTTTTAGCAACCATAGAGCGGGTGGCATTGATCGCTTCACCAGCAACGGTAACGCCGTCTGTACGCATATAGGTGATAAGTCCAGTGACTTCACCTCCAAGGTTTTTACCTTCATAAAGCTTTTGCGCTACCTGCATGGTGCGCTTGGCGTTGAAGCCGAGCTTGCGTGAAGCTTCTTGCTGCAATGTTGATGTTGTGAAGGGTGGAGCAGGGGAGCGTCTGGCTGGTTTTTTCTCTAATGCGGTCACGGTTAAAGTGCCGTCTTTTACCTTGCCTGCCGCTGACATTGCTTTTTCTTCATTACCAAGGTCATATTTTTTGAGTTTAACACCGTCAACACCAACAAGGCGCGCAGTCATCGAAGCACCCGAGGCGGTGTTTACATCAGCTGCAACGGACCAATATTCAACCGGGTTGAAAACCTCAATGGCTTGCTCACGCTCACATATGAGACGCAGCGATACGGACTGCACACGGCCAGCGGAACGCGAACCAGGTAACTTGCGCCACAAAACAGGGCTCAGTGTGAAGCCAACCAGATAATCGAGTGCGCGGCGGGCGAGATAAGCATCAACCAACTCTTGGTCGAGCGCACGTGGCTCTGCCATCGCTTTTAAAATCGCTGTTTTTGTAATCTCTGAAAAGACCACGCGCTTAACCTCGACATCCTTAAGCGCTTTTTTCTTTTCCAACACTTCTAGGACGTGCCAGCTGATCGCTTCCCCTTCACGGTCGGGGTCGGTCGCGAGATATAATCCCTTCGCGCCCTTAAGTGCTTTGGCAATTTCATTCAGGCGCTTGTTGCTGTCACGATCAACTTCCCAATCCATAGCAAAGTCTTGCTCAGGCTTAACTGAACCATCTTTTGCTGGCAGGTCTCTTACATGACCGAAGCTCGCAAGCACGGTATAGTCGCTTCCCAAATATTTATTGATTGTTTTAGCTTTAGCGGGTGATTCAACAATTACGACATTCATATTTAACGAGGCCTATCCCTAAGATTTTTACGCAAAAATACATCCCTAAACGCGGGGTGTGTTTTCACCAACTAGAGAGTTTCTGAGCAGATTGCAACTTTTATCGCTATAATAAAGACACGCGGTTTCCTGGATGACGCTCTGCAACGCCGCCTAGCTCCAATTCTAAAAGGACAGCCAGAACAGCGCCAGCTTCGCTCTTTGCATGGCGGATAATTTCGTCGATAGGCGTGGGTGTGGGTGAGAGCAGATCTATGATCACGTTGCGAATATTATCGGTATCAACAGTAGTCTCAGCAGCACTGGCAAACAGTGGTAGCTCAGCAGGGTCCGCAAGGGGCCGTCTGCGCATATCAGCAAGTTCAGAGATGATATCACCGGCTGACTGCGTTAGCTTAGCACCGTTTTGGATAAGGCTATTGGTGCCCTTTGCGCGTGGGTCCATGGGTGACCCCGGAACTGCGAATACCTCGCGCCCTTGTTCGCCAGCGAGACGCGCAGTGATCAATGAGCCTGATTTATAAGCAGCTTCCACCACCAACACGCCAAGGCTAAGGCCTGAGATGAGGCGGTTGCGACGTGGGAAGTGCCGTGCTTGCGGCCTTGTGCCAAGGGGCATTTCACCGATGACCAAACCGCGTTCAACGATTGCACTGTATAGGTCTAGGTTTTCTTTTGGGTAAACAATATCAATACCACCAGCTACGCAGGCGATGGTGCCAGTCTCTACCGCCGCATAGTGCGCGGCTGTATCCACCCCGCGTGCAAGGCCAGAAGCCACGACTAAGTCAGCTGCACCTAAATCACGTGCAATATCAGCAGTGATACGCATTCCTACAGAGCTGGCATTACGCGCACCAACGATGCCAATGCTATCTTTTTCAAGCAAATGTGTATGGCCAACCGCGAACAAAACAGGCGGTGCATCCTCTGTAGCGGCGAGTGCCTTGGGGTAGGGATCTTCACCAATGTGCAATATCACACCGCCAAAAGCTTCAACTGCGTCTATCTCGCGCTGGACACTGGCTTTACTGGGAATAACCAGCTTCTTTTTACCACCCGCTTTGCTAGCAAGATTGGGTATTTCCTCGAGCGCAGCCATGGCTGAGCCATAGCGGTTTATCAAGTGTTTGAAGGTGATAGGTCCAACATTACTGGTACGGATAAGCCGCAGTCGAGCAAGCTTTTCTTGGCCGTCGAGGCGCTGTGAAAAAAGGTCAAAAGTCATGAACGTAGTTTGCGCTAAAAGATTTTCAAATGTCAATCATAAGCTGTATCACACACCTATTTAGTGCGTGCTATGTAAGCTGTCAGGCCTACTTTTTACCTATTTTTGATTCTGTGCCTTTGAGGATGCGGCTGATATTGTCGTGGTGGCGAATGAAGATAAACACAGTCATGACACCGACAAACATCCAAATGCCTTCGCTGGCAAAAAATACGGCAGCGATAGTGCCCGCGATAGCAGCGATGAGCGCTGCAAGCGATGACATGCGAAAGAGAGCAGCGCTGAGTAGCCAGACACCAAGAATGGTGAGACCAACAGGTAACTTGATGGCGAGCGATGTGCCGAGGAAGGTTGCGACCCCTTTGCCACCCTTAAAGCCCAAGTAGATAGGGAAACAGTGGCCAATAAA
>Ga0209344_10002620_pt1 | contig 19538 bp, 18 predicted proteins | sample Cruoilmetagenom6_FD_187293 | JGI IMG/M metagenome (GOLD analysis project Ga0209344, IMG submission 187293) | Oil polluted marine microbial communities from Coal Oil Point, Santa Barbara, California, USA - Santa Barbara Oil Seep Sample 6 (SPAdes)... | ecosystem: Environmental > Aquatic > Marine... | reverse complement strand
AAATGGACGTGGACACGCTTCAGTCTAAAACCAGAAAACGACATATCGTTCAGGCTAGACAACTCGCTATGTTCTTTGCTAAGAAATTCACCAAAGCTTCTTTGGCTTCTATTGGATCTCAAATAGGTCAGCGCGATCACGCTACAGTTCTACACGCTTGTAAAACGGTAGATAACCTATCAACTACAGACAAACAATTCAGAAAATACGTAGAGGATCTAAATAAAAAACTGACACTCTAGTCTTTACTTCTTCTGAATACTTTTCAGAAATACCCTTAAATTATGCAAACAAAAATACTTATGGTTTGCCTTGGCAATATTTGTCGTTCGCCATTAGCCGAAGGCATTCTAAAATCGAAAGTTGATTCTTCTCAAGTATATGTTGACTCTGCGGGAACGGGCTCTTGGCATGTAGGACACGCTCCTGACCCTCGCAGTATTGCTGTTGCGAAAAAACACGGACTCGATATCTCACTGCAACGCGGCCGTCAATTTATTGAGGAAGATTTTGAAAACTTCGACCAAATATTTGTCATGGATATTTCGAATAAAGAAAATGTCTTAAAACTAGCTAAAACAACCAGAGACAATCAAAAAGTACAGCTTATTCTCGATCATATTTTTCCAAATGAAAATGTTGATGTCCCAGACCCTTATTATGGAGGAGATATGGGATTTGAAAATGTGTACAAAATGCTCAATAGTGCTTGCGATTGTATCGCGGAAAAACTTTAAACACAATTATTAAATGGTTTTCATTACATTAGTAAAAAAAAATATGAAAATCATTATTCCCTCTGTTTTATTCCTTTTATTTTCATCTTTATTAACTGCTCAGACCGTTACTATTGAACTTCATAAAAATGGATTTAGCAGTCCTGTAGATTTACAGAATGCAGGTGATGACAGACTATTTGTTGTAGAGCAAGCTGGTCGAATTAAAATCCTGAATGCTGATTTAACAGTAAACTCCTCACCTTTTTTAGATATTTCAAGTCTTACTAATGGTGGTGGTGAACAAGGCCTATTAGGACTTGCCTTCCATCCGGACTACGCAAATAATGGTTATTTCTTTGTGAATTATACCAAAAATAATGGCGACAGTAGAATTTCAAGATTTTCAGTAGATCCTGCAGATCCGGATATTGCACTTTTTGGGTCAGAGCTTACCATTATAGAATACGTACAACCTTTTACAAATCATAACGGTGGCGCCATTGCATTTGGACCCGACGGTTATCTTTATATAGGTACTGGTGATGGTGGAAGCGGTGGAGATCCAGGCAATCGCTCTCAAAACACAACGATTTTGTTAGGTAAAATGTTGCGATTGGATATTGACAATACTAGTGGCGGAAATAATTATGCTATTCCTGGCGATAATCCTTTTGCAGGAAGTTCGGTGAATGCTCAAGAAATATGGGCTTATGGATTACGAAACCCTTGGAGATTTTCTTTTGATAGTGACAATGGAAATTTATGGATAGGTGATGTTGGACAACAAAATGTCGAAGAAATTGACATGGTAGAATCTACAGAAGCAGGTCTCAACTACGGATGGCGCTGTTATGAAGGATCTGATCCTTATAATACAACGGACTGTCCTCCTATGGGAGATCTAACATTCCCTTTTGCTGAATACTCTTCTGCAACTGGAAGCGGTAATTGCTCAATAACAGGTGGATACGTTTATCGAGGAAGCACATATCCAAACCTTCAAGGACGCTATTTCTATGCCGACTATTGTAGCGGATTAATAGGCTCTGTTGATGCTTCAGGGACTCTTGTTGAACATGGTGATTTTAGTGGATCTTGGGTTTCCTTTGGTGTTGATATAAACAAGGAACTTTATATTGTAAGCGTTACTGGAAGTATCTATAAAATTATGGGCGACCCACTTGGCATTGAAGACTTCACTAACAGTCAGAAAATAACAATGACCCCAAACCCTTCTTCTGAAAAGTTGACACTTTCAGTAGAAAACGAATTGATTCAATCTATTTCAATATTTGATCTAAGAGGAAGTTTAGTAAAGGATGATATAACGAATGCGGCTTCGGAAAAAATTATTTCCATATCAGATTTAAATCAGGGGGTCTATATTGTTAAAGTTACCTCTACTGAAGGAAAATCGTTCGTAAAAAAATTACTTGTCGAATAACTTTTTATGACTCCTACAAAAGGTAATCTTTATTTAATTCCGTGCACTTTGGGCGACACCCCTCCTTTAGAGGTTTTACCATTATTAGTTAAAAAAGCTGTTGAACATATTAATCATTATATCGTAGAACACGAAAAGAATGCAAGAAGATTCATTAAGTCGGTTGATTCGAAAAAATCCCAGCCAGACTTGGTCTTCCAAGAAATAAATAAATTTACAGACACTAGCGAAATTCCAAAAATGTTGGATGCCTGTCTTCAAGGTTATGACATGGGTGTGATTTCGGACGCGGGTTGTCCAGGAATAGCAGATCCTGGTGCGGCAGTTGTGGAACAAGCACATCAAAAAGGGATTAAGGTCGTTCCATTGGTTGGTCCTTCTTCTATATTATTGGCAATGATGGCGAGTGGATTTAATGGACAGAATTTCGCATTCAATGGATATTTACCCATTGACAAAGGAGAACGAAAATCAACAATTAAACGACTTGAGAAAATTTCACTGGAATATGATCAATCTCAATCGTTCATTGAAACGCCATATCGCAACAATCAGTTATTGGAGGCCTTAATAAGTGCGTTACATCAAGATACTCGATTGTGTGTGGCTTGTGATATTACTTTACCCTCAGAATACATTAAAACCGCAAGGATTTCAGAATGGAGAAAAATAAAGGTGGATCTTCATAAAAGACCCACCTTATTTATTATTCAAAAATAATTTTTCTTTTACAGTACTTTTGCCTTCCTATCTGGTACAATAAGAGATGTATCATATCCAGAGAACTTTTTTAAGTAATATCTAATCGATGTTCCAAATGCATCTTCAAATGCATCAACACCACCGCTTCGAAGGAATTTTTTCACATTTCCAGCCCCTCCAAGATGTGCGGCTGCTAAAATACCAGACTCCGTTACTTTCACACCTCCAACATATTTTCCAGCAAAACGCTTAATGTCTCGTCTTAAAATCCATTTATTTCTTGAAGTATTTGCTTTAAAAGCTTTCTCTTGCAAATTAGCATCCACCATAAAATCGTCAGGGTTATGGACACCAATTAAACTCAAAGTAGATTTAGCAAACTGATATTTTCCTAAGTAACCGTATTTATTAACGGTGGTATAATCTCCTCTAGATTCTTTAAAACCTAATGCCTCTTTAAATCCAACATAGGTTTTTCCTAGAAACAGGGAATACATTTGTTCAACTTCTTCAATAACTAATTCATCATCCTGATTAGGAACATAATAACTAAGTTTGAGTCCATCGGTTCTATAAACAGATAAATCCACCTTCCTAAAAGAGAAACTTGTTGCTACCATCACAGAAACAACAACGATTAATGTTATTTGTACAAGATTTTTCTTCATTTTTTTTTAAAATTTAGGTGCGAATTTTCACACCTACATTTCAGCGCGCAAATATACAACATATATTAAAAATCTGATTTATAGACTGTTAAATTTGTCCTAATGCAAAAAACATCGTTTTATGACGTATTTTCCTACAAAATAATCTAAGCTTTTGGTTAAAATTAACATATCAATTGGCTCGAAGATTAATAATCAATCTAGAAATTGCTCTTCTTAGTTGACATTAAAACTAATTCTCAACAAACTAAACATTTATCTATTCACGCCATTGGCGTTCACCCAACGCACATACTCCTGCTTGTTTCGATTGTGTTGTGCTAAGGTTTTGGCAAATTTATGATACCCAAAGTTGGTCACATCTGCCACAAAGAAGATATAATCGTGTTCTTCGTAGTTTAATACAGCTTCAATTGAGGAAATATCTGGCATCGTAATTGGCCCTGGGGGCACTCCAGTGTATATATACGTATTATAAGGAGAATCTATTTCCAAATCTACATACAGAACACGCTTTATTACTTGATTAAAATCTCTGTCTATCAACTTCTTAGCATATATCACAGTTGGATCTGCCTGCAAACGCATTCCTTTTTTGATTCTATTCATATAAACTCCTGCAACTCGAGCTCTCTCATCTGACTTTGCTGTTTCTTTTTGAACTATCGCCGCTAGGGAAATAACTTGTTCTCTAGATAATCCAAGGTCCTTAGCCTTCTCCTTTCGTGAGTTCGTCCAAAAAGCATTATACTCTTTCAACATTCTATCACGAAATTCCTCTCCTGAAGTATTCCAATACAACTCATAGGTATTCGGAATATAAATTGCCAAAGCAGTTTCCATGGAAAGCCCAGTATCCCCTAAAAATTGTGGATCCCGCATTGCTTCAAGTAATGAAATACTGTCCGCTTCAATTTGTCTAGACATATGTCCAGCCAAGTTTTCTATTCGTTCCTGATTATTAAACTTCACAAAAACAGGAATATTTTTACTTCTAATTGTATTTACAATGTCATTATTATTCATACCCTTTTTTATGACATAATGACCAGGTTTTACATTTGCCGGGTATCCCTTTCTGTTAGCTACTGCTTCAAAAGAGATAGCATTGTCCAATATAGGCCTCAATTCATTTATTACGTCACTAAATCGTGATCCAGTTGAAATATAGACATGGGCTTCATTATTATTAAATGCGGTGTTTGAATAAAAAATATTGCTATAAACATAGTAGGCAAAACCTCCCATGACAGCTAGCCCTACCAATGCAACGGTCCAAATTATTTTTTTTAAATACATCTACTACTTATTTTTTAACCAACAATTAATCTAGCTCGTTATTTAATCAATTGAAAGATTAGCTCATTTTTATAATTACCTTCAGAAAAAACCCAATCTTTTTTAACACCAGCTTCCCGAAAACCTGCTTTTTTAAACAATTCTATGCTCCTTTTATTGTCTTCGGTAATATTTGCATACACTTGATGCACATTTAAATGAGAAAATGCATAGTTGCAAATAGTTTCTAACGATTGGATCGCAAAGCCCTTTCCTCTATCTTCTTCAGAAAAAATTACAATCCCGAGACCTACTCTATTGTGTTTGGGTTCAAAATCAAAGAGATCGATAAATCCAATAGGACGTTTTTCCGAAGCAATAGTAATAACCAATCGCAATTGCTTTACATCGTAGATATCACGATGTGAATTATCTAAATATTCTTTCAGGATAAACTTTGAATAAGGCGTACTTGTATTACTTATCTCCCAGACAGTTTCATCATTCTCCAAGACATATAGCATATCCAAATCTGAAGGCTCCAAGGCTCGTAATTCAATATCTTTTCCTTTCAATGTTATCATCCCCATTCTCCTTTAAAAACAAAAGTTGCTGGTCCTTCCAGAAAAATATCCTCGTAACCTATATTAGTTTTTGCAAACCGAACTTTTAAATCACCTCCGGGCGTACTCAAGATCACTTTATTTAATGTTGCTTTTCCTGTTTTAAACATTGCTATAGCTACCGCTGTCACACCTGTCCCGCAAGACAAGGTTTCATCCTCTACGCCTCTTTCATAAGTTCTTACGGCAAATTTATTCTGAGTAATTGCTTCTACAAAGTTGACATTCGCTCCTTCTTTTCCGTAGACATTATAACGAATAGTAGCACCATTGGTTTTAACATCAAAATCTTTTAAATTATCAACCATTTCCACATGATGCGGTGATCCAGTATCCAAAAAAGTAGATGATCCTGAAACCTTAACCTCTCGAACATTATTCATTTTTAATGACACGTTCGTATTATCTTCTAATGTTGCTTCATGCAAACCATCTATAGCATTAAAAACGGTTTTTGAATCTATAATTCCAAGATGCTTCGCAAATTGAACAATACACCTACCACCATTTCCACACATTGTACTACTATTACCATCTGCATTATAATACACCATTTCGAAATCGACTTCGGCATGCGCTTCCAATAAAATCAATCCATCCGCACCTATGCCAAATTTTCGATCACAAATTTTCGCAACTAAATTGGTATTATTCTTATCGAAATCGAGGCGACGATTATCGATCATCACAAAGTCATTGCCTGTTCCTTGATATTTATAAAATGGAATTTTCATTACAACAAAGGTAAGTAAAGCCCTAATCAGTTGAAATCTTTTTTTAACAAAGATAGGCTTAAGGCGCCAGTGTCTTCTAGTGTTAAATAGTCGTTAAAAATGAAACTTTGCAGAAATAATTCCGTCTTATACATGTTACTATTTATGAATCTAAATACAATTTATATGAAACAGACATTTCGTTTATTCGCGGTAGCACTTGTGGCTGGTGCAATTACCTTAGGAGGGTACAAATATTTTGTAGAAAGTGAAACCATCACTATCATCCCTCAAGAAGAAACAGCCTCCTTTATTCCTACTAGTTTTTCTTCTGAAATCAGTTCGACCAATATTGACTTTACTGAAGCAGCCGAAAAAACAGTTCATGCAGTTGTCCATGTTAAGAATTTAACAATTACGAAGCGACCTACCAATGTAACCGAGTATTTTAGTGGTGGTGGGAAACCTCAAGCTTCAATTGGCTCCGGTAGTGGTGTAATTATCACAGAAGATGGATACATAATTACCAATAATCATGTAATCGCAAATGCATCTCAATTGGAAGTAACCCTCAATAACAACAAAACCTATCCTGCCGAATTGATTGGCACCGATCCTAAAACCGATATTGCTTTAATAAAAATAGAGAGTGATGAAGCCTTCCCATATGTACCTTTTGGTGACTCAAACAACTTAAAAATAGGAGAATGGGTATTGGCTGTTGGAAATCCATTTAATCTAACTTCAACCGTTACGGCCGGTATTGTAAGCGCCAAAGCACGTGATTTAAATGAATTCGACGGAAAACCCCAATCTTTTATTCAAACAGATGCAGCAGTAAATCGTGGAAATAGCGGTGGTGCACTGGTGAACACTCGCGGAGAACTTGTGGGTATAAATACTGCAATCACTAGTGAAACAGGGTCTTATGTGGGCTATTCCTTTGCAGTTCCTGCTAACAATGCGCGCAAGGTGATTGAAGATATAATGGAGTATGGTAATGTGCAGCAAGGAATCTTAGGAATTCGGGGAAGTAACCTTAATTCAAAATCGGCAGCACAATTTGGAGTAACCGAAACACAAGGTATTTACGTGGCTGGAATCGAAAGAGGGAGCGGCGCAGATAAAGGGGGTATTAAAGAAGGTGATATCATTAATGAAATAGATGGCTATCACGTAGGTAAATTTTCAGACCTAACTGGGTACTTAGGCTCTAAACGACCTAATGATGTTGTCGACGTTACTGTTGTTCGCAACGGGAAACAAAAAGTGATTCCAGTAACTTTAATTAAACTGGAAACCTACGAAATTGACGATTTGGGACTGGAAGTGAAGAATGCGAATAAAACCGATTTAAATAATCGCGGCAGTTCTCATGGTGTAATAGTAACCAGACCTTTAACGAGAGATATTGCACAATACAATTTAACTGGAGCACTTGTAACTCACATAAATGATCGAAAAGTTTCCAGTATTGATGATGTAAAACAGATTATGACGCAAAGAGACTCCTATGCCCCAATTAAATTAACTTTTATTGATACGAATGGTGAATTAAACAAGTTTATCTTCAGGTAAGTTTGGTTTCTTCCCGAAGAGAATACCCCGCTAGTCTTGACGGATTTAGGGGGGTATTTTATTTTAATCAATTCCCTTTACTGAAACAACATAAATACTTATTTTTGCAAAAATTTTTAAACCCTAATCTCGATGCAAATCGGGACCTAAAAACAACATACCTATGAGTTTTGATGACGTTTATGAAAAAGAACTGTCTTTTCAAACAGATCGCCGAAAGGCTACCGTTGAATTCATTAATATTATTAGTGATCTTTGGTACGACAAATCGATTGAATTGGTACTTTTTAGAAATCAATTAATCGATCGCAACGTAAGTGAGATTCTAAATCTTCACGAATATGCTGGTGAGTTTGTACAAAAACCTATCTCAATTTTTGATTCAGTAGAAATCGCTCAAGCAATTAAAACGCTTGATCTCCCACCCGCCAAATTGGACATTGGTAAACTAACCTTCGAGTATCACCTTGAAGACAATAAGTACCAAGATGCGTTGGCCTTTGTTTCAGAAAAATTAAAAGGAGCAAAAGAGCAAGCTGGAATCAAACCAAAAGATGTTGTTTTATATGGCTTCGGAAGAATTGGTCGCCTGTTAGCCAGAGAGTTAATGACAAGAACTGGAAAAGGGAATCAGATGCGTTTACGTGCTATTGTAACACGAGGAACGATTGATGAAACAGTACTAGAGAAAAGAGCTTCTTTACTTCAGTACGATTCTGTTCATGGAGATTTCCCTGGAACAGTGCGTATTGATATTGAAAACAAAGCTCTTATTATAAACGGGACTACGGTTCATATGATTTCGGCTAACGGACCAGAAGAAATTGATTATACTTCCTATGGAATTGACGATGCTTTGGTTATTGACAACACTGGTGCCTTTAGAGATAAAGAAGCCTTAAGTCGTCATTTAACATCTAAAGGAGCTTCAAAAGTATTGCTAACCGCTCCTGGAAAGGGAGTTCCAAATATTGTACACGGTGTAAACCATTCAGAACACAATCCAGGTGAAGTTGATATTTTCTCTGCCGCATCTTGTACCACCAATGCTATTACCCCAATTCTAAAAGCGATTGAAGATTCTTTGGGAGTTGTTCACGGACACCTTGAAACTATTCACGCCTATACCAATGACCAGAATTTAGTGGATAATATGCACAAAAAGTATCGTCGTGGACGTGCAGCAGCATTGAATATGGTGATTACTGAAACTGGTGCAGGTAGTGCAGTTACAAAAGCACTTCCATCCTTTGCTGGGAAATTGACATCGAATGCAATTCGTGTTCCCGTTCCTAATGGATCATTGGCAATTTTGAAACTCGAATTAGAAAATAAAACGTCTAAAGATGGTATCAATGCTATCATGAAAAAGTATGCATTGGAAGGAGATTTAGTTGAACAAATTAAATACTCTCTAAACAATGAATTGGTTTCTAGCGATATCGTTGGGTCTTCTGCCCCATCTATTTATGATAGTAATGCGACAATCGTTACTGAAGATGGAAAGGATGTTGTTTTATACATCTGGTATGATAACGAGTATGGATATAGTCACCAAGTAATTCGTTTGGCAAAGTATATTGCTAAAGTTAGAAGATTTACTTACTACTAGTAGTCTAATTATATTTTCTGAAAAGCCCGCCGAGAAATCGTTGGGCTTTTTTTGTTGGAATACATATTCCGAAGCCGTATTTTTAATGAATGAAAATAGTTCGCGCAACTTTATCCAATTTAGAACAACTTATCCCACTCTTTGATGGCTATAGGATGTTCTACAAACAAGACTCCAATTCCGAAGCAGCCCGAGTATTTTTAATTGAACGGCTTCAGAAAAAAGATTCAGTGATTTTTTTGGCAACGGCTTCAGATGGAATAGGATTAGGTTTTACACAGCTCTATCCTAGTTTTTCTTCAGTTTCAATGCAGCGCCTTTATATTTTAAATGATTTATTTGTCTCTTCCGAAGCAAGAAAAAGAGGCATTGGCGAAGCACTTATGAAAACGGCAAAACAGTTTGCTATTTCGGAAGGAGCCAAAGGGTTAACTTTGGAAACAGCTATTGATAACACGGCGCAAAAATTGTATCAACGACTCGGCTGGAAAAAAGACACCGATGTGAATCATTATACATGGGAGGTATAGTTTGCTTTAATTAGGCTATTTTTGCGATCTAAATGAAACATCTTACCAAACTAAAGGAAATACTGAATCGAGCCAAGGAATCAATTGATCCCTACCAATTAAAATAGAATTCCTATAACTTATGCGAATAGATATAATAACTGTATTGCCAGAATTACTTAAAAGCCCATTTGAAGCTTCTATCTTAAAAAGAGCTATCGAAAAAGGATTGGTTTCTGTGCATTTACATAACCTAAGAGACTATTCTACTAATAGTTACAATCAGGTAGATGATTATCAATTTGGTGGTGGTGCTGGTATGGTAATGATGATTGAACCAATAGATAAATGTATTTCTGAATTAAAATCGGAGCGAGAATACGACGAAATTATCTATATGACTCCCGAGGGAGAAACTTTAAATCAGGGGATTTCTAACGAGCTTTCCTTAAAGGAAAATATAATTATTTTGTGTGGACACTATAAAGGAGTTGATCAGCGTGTTAGGGATCATTTTATTACGAGAGAGATTTCGGTAGGAGATTATGTGCTTAGTGGTGGAGAATTGGCTGCTGCGATTGTTTGCGATTCAGTTATTAGACTCATTCCTGGTGTTTTGGGTAATGAAACAAGTGCATTAACCGATTCTTTTCAGGATGATTTACTTGCTCCTCCTATTTATACCCGTCCCGCGGACTATAAAGGATGGAAAGTACCGGATGTTTTGTTGAGCGGACATACTGCAAAGATTGAGGAATGGCGAGAATCAGAGGCCATAAGAAACACTGAAGAAAGGCGTCCGGACTTGTTAGAATAACAACATCAAAAAAAGAGTAAAAACACTTGCCTTATTACTTAATTTACTTATTTTTGCACCCACTTAATCCAACCTCTGGCGAGAAACGTGAATGTTGTTTTATTAAAATTAGATCATTTAATTACAATGGAAGAATTAATTAAATTTGTTCAAAACGAATTCGTTGAGACAAAAGATTTTCCTCAATTTGGAGCTGGAGACACGATCACTGTGTACTACGAGATTCGTGAGGGTGAAAAAACAAGAACTCAGTTTTTTAGAGGAGTTGTAATTCAGGTTAAAGGTACTGGATTAACACAAACATTTACAATTAGAAAAATGTCTGGAACTGTTGGAGTTGAGCGTATATTCCCTGTGAATTTACCGGCACTTCAAAAAATAGAGATCAATAAAAAAGGTAATGTGCGTAGAAAACGTATCTATTACTTTAGAGGTCTTACAGGTAAGAAAGCCAGAATTAAAGAGAAGAGATACTAGTCTAATTCTCAAAATAATAAAAAGGTCTTCCATTATTTATGGAAGGCCTTTTTTTATGAACAATTGTTAAAAACTTAGGTTCATAAACAGTTAATATCTAAATAGTTATAAATTTGTTTTTTTGAGTGTTCTTATATTATATTTACAATATCAAAATGATGTAACCATCAAGATGATAACATAAAGTAACGTTCTTTATTTACTTTTTTTAATTGTTAAAACGCTAACGAGTATTTATACCGGTTAGGGTTTGATTAATTAAAGTTTGAGAGTTTTTTGAGACATAGATTGACTTTTGGTTAATAGTCAAAGAAGAACATCTCGTCGAAATAAATCACAACTGCAAGGGTATAATAAACTTGCCTAGAATGTAAAAATTAGTTGGTAACGGTCTATTTCGCAAGAAGCCATATCAAAGTAGAAATACGATGATATGGCTTTTATTGTTTAACACCATAACCACAAAATATACAGTCCATCCTCTTTTATAAGCCTGTTCAAATCGTTATATTTGCACCTCTTCGCCAAGATTGGCGAAATTCTTTTTTCACAAACTGATCCCTATGACAAAAGCAGCTAAGATTATTTATACCAAAACTGATGAGGCTCCTGCATTAGCAACCTATTCATTACTCCCAATTATTCAAGCATTTACAGCACCTTCAGACATATTAATAGAAACAAGGGATATTTCGTTAGCCGCCCGAATTTTAGCAAATTTTTCAGAACACCTAACCGAACAACAACGAGTAAATGATGATTTATTGGAACTCGGAGAACTAGCTAAACAACCAGAAGCTAACATAATTAAACTTCCCAATATTAGTGCATCGATTCCACAATTGCTTGAAGCCATATCAGAATTGCAATCAAAAGGATTTAAACTGCCTAATTATCCTGAAGACCCTCAAACTTCAGAAGAAAAAAACGTAAAAGCTAAATACGACAAAATTAAAGGTAGCGCGGTAAACCCGGTTTTACGTGAAGGAAATAGTGACCGACGTGCACCTAAAGCCGTGAAAAATTACGCCAAAAAGAACCCACATAGTATGGGAGCTTGGAGTGCAAATTCAAGATCACATGTTGCGACAATGGACCAAGGGGACTTTATGCATACCGAACAATCTTTTACACTAGCTAATAGTGGCAAGCTTCAAATTGTATTAAATGATGTCGATGGTAATAAAATTATTTTAAAAGAAAACTTAGCGGTTCTTGAAGGAGAAATTATTGATGGTTCAGTAATGCGTAAAAAAGCCTTGCTTGACTTTCTAGAAGTACAAGTAAAGGACGCTAAAGAAAAAGGTGTGCTCTTCTCGCTTCACATGAAAGCTACCATGATGAAAGTAAGTGATCCAATAATTTTTGGACTTGCCGTTCGAGTTTTCTTTAAAGACATATTTGAAAAATATAATAGCGAGCTTGAAGAGGTTGGCGTTGATGTAAGAAATGGTTTTGGAGATTTAATAGCTAAAATAGAAGAATTACCTAAAGACACAAGGGAAGCCATTAAAGCTGATATCAAAAAAGCTTTCAAAAATAACCCTGCCTTGGCTATGGTTAATAGCGACAAAGGAATCACAAATCTGCATGTGCCTAGCGATGTTATTATTGATGCATCGATGCCAGCAATGATTCGTAACTCCGGACAAATGTGGGGGGCAGATGGAAAAAGTCACGATACCAAAGCGGTTATCCCAGATAGTAGTTATGCAGGTATTTACCGAGCCACTATTGATTTTTGCAAAAAACATGGTGCTTTCGACCCAACTACAATGGGTACTGTCCCTAATGTGGGGTTAATGGCACAAAAAGCCGAAGAATATGGTTCTCACGACAAGACTTTTAAAATTCCATCAAATGGAAAAGTAAGCGTGATTGATGAGAACAATGTCACTTTAATGGAGCACAATGTTGAAGCAGGTGATATCTGGAGAATGTGCCAAGTAAAGGATTTACCTATTCAAGACTGGGTGAAATTGGCAGTAAGTCGTGCAAGAGCGACAGGAAACCCAACCATATTCTGGTTGGATGAAAACCGAGCTCATGACGCCGAAATAATAAAAAAAGTAAACAAATACCTTCTAAATCATAATACGGAAGGTCTAGAAATAAAAATCCTTTCCCCTGAAAAAGCAACCTTATACACTTTAGAAAGAGTAAGAGATGGAAAGGACACAATTTCAGTAAGTGGAAATGTACTAAGAGATTACCTTACAGATCTATTTCCAATATTGGAACTGGGTACAAGTGCTAAAATGCTTTCAATTGTCCCTTTGATGAATGGCGGTGGTTTGTTTGAAACTGGCGCAGGTGGTTCTGCTCCAAAACATGTACAACAATTTCTTAATGAAGGTCATTTAAGATGGGATTCCTTAGGTGAATTTTTAGCAATTGCAGTGTCACTAGAACATCTTGGCTCTACTTTCAACAATCCAAAAGCTGTCCTATTATCTGAAACTTTAGACGATGCAACGGAAAAATTATTGGAGAACAAACAAGGACCTTCTAGAAAAGTTAATGAATTAGATAATCGTGGAAGTCATTTTTACTTGACCTTATATTGGGCTGAAGCATTGGCTAATCAGGATAAAGACGACGCCTTGAAACAGAGGTTTACTCCAATTGCTCAAAAACTGACCGAGAACAAACAAAAAATTCTTCAAGAATTTGACGAAGCTCAAGGAAAGCCTGTAGATATTGGCGGCTATTATGAGCCTTCGGAAGAATTGATCTCAAATCAGATGCGACCAAGCAAAACTTTTAATGATATAATCTCGAGTATAAATTAAAAAACAACTTAAAGCCTTCAAAAAAACTGGAGGCTTTTTAATTGAAAATATGTACCAAAAATCTAATTAAACGCCTCGCCACTATCTATTGTTTTCATAATCAGAAATTTGTAAAAAATATATTCGTATATTTAATAAACTAACGAAACTTATTATGAAAAAAAAACTACCTATAGTCTTAACTATTTTCTTTCTATCCTTCTATGGATATGCACAAATTCCAACCGATGGGTTGGTTGGCCACTACACATTGAACGAAGAATCAACAAGTGACTCCAGTACTTCTGGATATGATCTTGCTTTAATAGGGCAAGGCTCTATAGTTCCTGTTGAAGACCGGTTTAATTTACCAGATAAAGCAATGTTATTAATAGGAGAGTATATGGATTTAGCTTCAGATCCTACTGCTTTTAATTTTGATTCAGACAGTAAATTCTCTCTATGCACTTGGATTAAACTAGAAGATCCCGTAGTCGATTGGACAGGATTATTAAACAATTGGAACGATACTGGATATTATTTAGGAATAAACCCAACCCAAGGTATACGATGGAATGTCGGTGGACCAATTCCAATTGATTCTCCAGATGCTATACCCGTAGGAGAATGGGTACATATCGCTGCCACTTATAATGGGATAGATGCTGCCTTATACATAAATGGAGTACTAGTTGGTTTTGAAGCTAACAACACCCCTATAAATGCAAGTCCATTGCCTTTTACCGTTGCGACACAAGCCAATCTTCCCGACTTACAACTACCAGGAGTAATAGATGATATCTTGGTTTACGATCGTGACTTAACTCTTGAGGAAATTGAAGGTATTTTTACCGTCCTAACTATATCAGATGTTGATGGATTTTCGTCTAATATTAAAGTATATCCCAACCCCACATCAGCAACCATATCATTTTCTTATGATCAAACCTTAGGGACAATTGCCGCTTATGAACTCACAGACCTTCAAGGTCGTGTAATCGTAAGTAATAAGCTGAAAGGATTAGATAGCACAATTGATCTCAGTCAATTTAGCAATGGTATTTATCTGTTGACTCTTGAAACAATTGATGGAATTTCAATTACAAAAAAAATTGCTAAAAAGTAATTTGACAATATGTTCATACTTGAAACATTTTAGGACTGTTTAACGCTATTCACCATGCGATAAACTAAAGATTTGTTAAAAAGCCTTCATAAAATCTGAAGGCTTTTTATTATCCCTATTTTTATAGCAAAAAGATATTTACATTGAAGAAACACATATCGCTGCTTATTATCCTAATTGGCCTTAGCCTATACTCTCAAGAAAAATTTACTTTAAGTGGAACTGTTTCAGAAACTGAAACAGGGGAAACGCTTATTGGTGTTAATGTTATTATTCCAGAGCTCCAATCTGGTACTATGACAAACGAATATGGCTTCTACTCTATTACACTTCCTGCCGGTGAATACGACATTTATTACACCAGTCTAGGGTATGCTTCAATAAAAACCAACATTCAATTAAACAATAATATAACTGAAAACCTATCGCTTTCTACAAATACTGAAGAACTTGAAGAAGTTCTAATCAAAGCAGACATCGAGAAATTAAACATAAGAAAACCACAAATGAGCATCAATTCGCTCTCTACCAATACAATAAAAAAAATACCTGTGGTCTTAGGCGAAGCTGATGTCATTAAAGCAATTACCTTACTACCGGGTGTAACGAATGCTGGAGAAGGCGCAAGTGGTTTCAATGTAAGAGGTGGAGCGGCAGATCAAAATTTAATCCTTTTGGATGAAGCCACCTTATATAGTTCTTCACATTTGTTTGGCTTTTTCTCCGTTTTCAACCCAGATGCTATAAAAGATCTCACCTTATACAAAGGTGGTATTCCAGCTCGTTATGGCGGTAGAGCTTCATCTGTATTGGATATTTATCAGAAAGACGGTAATAAAAAGCAATTTAGAGCAAGTGGCGGGATTGGGCTTATATCGAGTAGACTTTTGTTGGAAGGCCCAATTGTAAAGGACAAAGCTTCATTTTTGGTTGGTGGAAGAAGTAGTTATGCACATCTTTTTTTACCACTATTTGATATTGATAGCAAAGCATTATTTTACGATTTAAACACAAAACTTAGTTATAAAATAGATTCAGATAATACACTATTTCTGTCGGGATACTTCGGACGAGATGTATTTGACATTAGCGATTCATTTTCCAATACCTTCGGAAATTCCACACTTAACCTTCGATGGAACCATTTATTTTCGGATAAACTATTTTCAAATTTTTCTTTAATATATTCAGATTACTACTATGGTTTAGCACTTAACTTTGTAGATTTTAAATTTGATAGCGGAATTAGAAATTACAATTTCAAGTACGATTTGCGACATTATCTTTCAAATAATGTTGAACTGCGTTATGGATTAAACAGTATTTACTATAAATTCAATCCAGGAGATGTACAACCAACGAGTGAAGATTCAGGAATTAACTCCTTCAAATTAACCGATAAATACGCCTTCGAAAATGCCGTATTTGTTGATGCAGAAATTGAAGTCACAGATAAAATCGCGATTCAAGCAGGTGTGCGTGTTTCAACATTTAATCGATTGGGACAAGAGGGATTGAATCTTTATGAAAATGACAATCCAATAATTTTCAACGAATCACTAAATATTTACGAAAAGGCAACACCAGTAGACACATTAACTACAAGTAAAAATAAAACCATTCGTTCCTTTGCCAATCTTGAACCCCGTTTTGCAGTTTCTTATCTGCTTAATGAATCCTCTTCAATTAAAGCGAGTTATAATAGAATGACTCAGTATATTCATTTAATTTCAAATACGACCTCCCCAACTCCATTCGACATCTATGCGCCAAGTGGAAAGTATATTAATCCACAGTTAGCAGATCAGGTAGCTATAGGATATTTCAAAGCTTTCGAAAATTACTCTCTTGAAATAGAAGCGTATTACAAGAAAGTTAAAAACAGAATTGACTATGTGGATGACGCCGATTTAATCGCAAATAATGCTGTGGAGCAGATTATTTTAAACGGGGAATCTAGATCTTATGGATTTGAGACGCTTCTCAAAAAAACGGAAGGAAAACTTCAAGGATGGATTGCATACACGCTCTCCAAAAGTGAACAGCGCACACCCGGCCGGTCCAATGTTGAATCAGGAATAAACAATGGACAATGGTACAATTCGGGATGGGATAAAACTCATGATATTTCAATAACGGGGCAGTACGAATTATCTAAAAAATGGTCCCTCGGAGCAAATCTTATCTATCAAACCGGACGACCAACTACCTATCCAAACGGGCAATATGTCTATAATGGAGAAACAATTCCAGTTTACGAAGACCGAAATAGCAGTAGGCTTCCTGCCTATCATAGGCTAGATCTATCTGCCACTTGGATTCCAAAACCAGATTCGAAAAAGAGATGGAAAGGAGAATGGGTATTTAGCCTATACAATGCATACGGACGAAAAAACGCAGCCTCTATTTCATTTAGCGAAAACACAGATACCGGTGTGAATGAAGCGACTCGTTTATCTATTTTTGGTATGATTCCCGCAATTACTTATAACTTTAAATTTTAAAATTATGAAGAAGCTATTTATGCTGTTTTTATTCATCGGAATACTGAGTTCATGCGAAGATGTAATTGACGTGGATTTGAATACAGCAGATCCACGATTAGTAATTGACGCTAGTATAAATCTACTAGAAGATGGGACGTCAGATGCTACAATTCGACTCACCACAACGGCTCCATTTTTTAACAACGAAGTTCCATATGTAGGTAATGCTAGTGTTTCAATAAGTGACGAAGACGGTACAATCTACCCTTTCACTTACACCTCAAGTGGTTTCTACACTTCAGAATTAACACCACGTGATAATGTTCAATACACTATCACAATTATATATCAGGGGGAAACATACACGGCAACAGAACAGTTACACCGAGTAAATCCATTGGAATTTGTTGAACAAAAAGACGATGGGGGTTTTACAGGTGATGAAGTAGAACTGAAGGCATTCTTCACTGATCCTATAGGTGAAGGTGATTTTTACTTTTTTGAAGGATTCTCAGAAAAAGGTGATCATTTAGATATATATGATGATAAGTTTTTTGATGGAAATTCTATTTTCGGACTCTACTTGGCGGAAGATTTAACAGCTAATGATGAGGTAATATTTAACTTATATGGAGTGGACCAACAGTTCTACAATTTTATGTATGTATTACTACAGCAAACTAGTGGTGGCGGACCATTTGAGACTCAGCCCGCTACCGTACGAGGCAATGTAATTAATGAAACAAACCCAGATAATTTTCCACTTGGATATTTTCGTGTTTCTGAAAAATCAACCTTGACGTATACAGTTCAATAACAAATTGTAAATTTGTCTATGAGCTTTACCAAAATTACCGAAGCCGATTCCGATTACAATCATTTAGAAAAAATGAGTGTTTCAGAATTGCTTACAAATATAAATTCAGAAGACCAGACAGCACCATTCGCTGTAGAAAAGGCCCTGCCTCAAATTGAAAAACTTACAACAATTGTTTCAGAAAAACTAAAAAAAGGAGGTCGCCTATTCTATATTGGCGCAGGTACAAGCGGACGTTTAGGAATTCTAGATGCCAGTGAATGCCCACCCACATTTGGCGTGACTCATAATTTAGTAATAGGCTTAATAGCAGGTGGCGACATAGCAATTAGAAAAGCAGTTGAATTTGCCGAAGACTCTCAAACCCAAGGATGGCTGGATTTACAAGCTTATAATATTTCAGAAAAAGACATTGTTATTGGTATTGCTGCCTCAGGTACAACACCTTACGTCATTAGCGCCCTCGAAATGTGTAATAAAAATAACATCATCACTGGTTGTATTACCTGCAATGAAGGAAGTCCTTTAAACAAAACAGCTTCTTTGCCAGTGGTTGTTATTGTAGGTCCAGAATTTGTGACTGGTAGCTCAAGGATGAAAGCCGGCACGGCTCAAAAACTTGTACTAAATATGATTTCTACTACCGCTATGATTCAATTAGGAAGAATAAAGGGAAATAAGATGGTAGATATGCAATTGAGTAATAATAAACTTGTGGATCGTGGTACACGAATGCTAATGGAAGAACTAAAAATTGCCGAAGACGAGGCTCAATTTCTCCTTGCTAAATACAAAAACGTACGATTAGCAATTAATAAATATAGAAATGAGTAAAGAACATACAGATACAAAATTATTATTTAGGGGACTGAAACGTTTGGTACTTGGATTACCATTGATAGTTCTTTCCACATACATCCTTACTTTTGCATTTCTAAACAAGGAAACATTTCCACTATATATCTTTCTTACATTAGGCATTATCGCAATGGCTGTTACTATCTTTTTGTTATTTAATGGCATTAAGATGATTTTGAGATCATTGTTTTAAGTTTTTGATTTCTAATCTTTTGGCAACTCTTTTTTCATTTTTTTCAAAAAGACCGTGCTTTCCGCTGTATCTTTTTATGCAAATCTCGGGCAAAAAAAGGATGCCGCTACAATCACTGTTGCATTTTTAAATGAAATTCCTCACGGA
>Ga0209344_10002619_pt1 | contig 19541 bp, 14 predicted proteins | sample Cruoilmetagenom6_FD_187293 | JGI IMG/M metagenome (GOLD analysis project Ga0209344, IMG submission 187293) | Oil polluted marine microbial communities from Coal Oil Point, Santa Barbara, California, USA - Santa Barbara Oil Seep Sample 6 (SPAdes)... | ecosystem: Environmental > Aquatic > Marine... | reverse complement strand
AAAAAACAATGAAAACCAACTTCGACAACTTATTTTTAGCACTTTTTGCATTGACAGAAACAGGGTCAGTGAGCAGTGCTGTGGTTGTTCGTCGCCGCCGTCCGGTAAAGACAATGGAGCTCTTTGGCTAGACGTGTGATTTAAATAAAATAATTTTAAAAACCCGGCCAAAGAGCCGGGTTTTTTTATACCCGGTATATTTGGCTCTTTAAGGGGACCTCTGCATAAGTCGTGAATCATGTAGAGGTCTCCAAAGGACTGAATATGATTAAGCATTTTTTAAGTACCGAAGACTGGACTCAGCAAGATTTAAATCAATTACTTGTTGATGCTGGTTTCCTCAAGGACCATCCCTTGCAAAATCACTTGGCTGGCAAATCAATTGCCTTGCTGTTTCTTAATCCTTCGATGCGCACCCGAACTTCGTTTGAGTTGGGTATGCAACAGTTGGGAGGCACAGCGATTGTGTTACAGCCTGGACAAGATGCCTGGGGCATAGAGTTTGAACCCAATACTGTGATGGATGGTGACGCCGAAGAACACATCAAAGAAGTCGCTGGGGTACTATCTGCTTATGTGGACATGATTGCGATTCGTGCTTTTCCTGCTTTTAAAGACTGGTCTCAAGATAAATTGGATCACAAAATCAAAGGTTTGGCACAACACGCCACGGTGCCAGTAATCAACATGGAAACCATTGTCCACCCATGTCAGGAACTGGCCTTGATGATGACGATTAAGAATCATCTGGTTGAGGTTAAGCGCAAAAAATTCCTACTCACTTGGACCTACCATCCGAAACCCTTGAATACAGCAGTGGCAAATTCGGCCTTATTAATCAGCAGCAAATTTGGCATGGATGTGACATTACTTTGTCCCAATGCGGATTATTTGTTGGACGAGAAGTACATGGTAGCGGCCCATGCACAGTGCGCTGATCATGGCGCCACTTTCACGGTAACCCATGACATCGAAGCGGCATATCAGAACGCTGATTTTGTGTACGCCAAGAGTTGGGGCGCTTTGCCTTTTTATGGTGATGCCGAAGCAGAATTTGAACAGCGTAAACAGTACAAACACTTCATCGTTGACGGGCAAAAAATGGCGCTGACCAATCAAGCCAAGTTCAGCCATTGTTTGCCTTTGCGCAGAAACATCAAAGCCACTGATGAAGTGATGGATGCCGATTATTGTGTCGCATTGGAAGAAGCAGAGAATCGATTGCATGTACAAAAAGCCATGATGCTCAATTTGATGAACAAACAGTTAGTTAAACAGAAATAAAGATTTAGGATTTAAACATGAAAAAGAAAACGATCGTATTGGCATTTTCAGGTGGTTTGGATACCAGTTACTGCCTTCATCAATTGGCCCAACAAGGTCATCAAGTCCACACAGTATTCGTTAATGCTGGTGGTGTGAGCAAGCAAGAAATACAAGCCATTGCTGATAGAGCCAAAGCTTTGGGCACACACCAACACCACACCATCAATGCACAGCAAGCGATCTGGGATGAGTTTGTCAAACCCCTTATTTGGTCAAAAGCCAAGATGCGTGGAGAGTATCCGCTGTTGTGCTCGGATCGTTATGTGATTGTCAAGTTGTGCTTACAGCTGTGCGATGAATTAAACACCAGTTATTTTGCTCATGGTTGTACCGCGATGGGTAATGACCAGTTTCGTTTTGATCAGACTGTTCATTCACTGGGGGAATATGACATCATTGCACCGATTCGAGATTTACAGGCAGAAGTCAGCGGTAACATACGTGAATATGAGTTGAATGCATTGAAATCAGCTGGTTTTGCGATGTCGGGCCAACATGAAAAATATTCGATCAATGAGAACATGCTGGGTGTGACTGTATCAGGCAGTGAAATTGATGTGTTTCAAGCACCCACTGATGACAGCCTGTGTTGGGTTAAATCCCGAGCGAATTGGCCCACTGAGCCATTGGAACTGAAGATTACTTTTGTAAAAGGGGTTGCAACGCATATTAATGGAGCAGCCACCACGGGCCCAGAGTTGTTGGCATATTTGAATCTCCAATTGGCCCAGTATGGTATTGGTAGGCACATTTATACCGGTGATGTCAGTATTGGTTTGAAAGGACGTATTGTGTTTGAGTGTCCAGGTATAGATGGTTTGATGCAAGCGCACAAAGCTTTGGAAGATTTGGTTAATTCAAAATTACAAAACCAATTCAGGGCACAAATGGCTGAACGTTGGGGGGAATTGGTTTACCAGGGGTTTTTCTATGAGCCACATAAACAGGATTTAGAGGCTTATTTAGCCAGTTCACAATCGCATGTTACGGGCACAGTCACACTCAGTACGGCTGGTGGTGCTTTGTTGGCAACAGCCGTTGAATCTGATTATATCGTCCAGGATGCCCAATCGGTTTATGCCCAATCAGCTGCATGGTCTCCAGAGGAAGCCTTGGGTTTTATTAAATTAACCGGCCAAAGTGCCACGTTAGTCAATCAAGTCAGGAGGGCGTCATGAATCAAGCCACTGCACAAATCAATGACCTTGGTGTACACACAACAAGTTCCAAATCCGCAGCATCAAGCTTAGCAGCGATTAAAAAACACCTGGCCTTTCTCATCAGTCAGGACACCTGTAATCCACCCCGAGAAATCAAGTTTACTGATCCTTTGTTTATTGCGTTGGAAGCTTTTTTTAAAGCACAGCATTTTACGGTCACCATGGCTGATTTTGGCGAAGGACATGTGGCATTTTATGCGTTGAGAGGTCAGCCTAAAGTGTTGTTTAATGTGCATTTGGACACAGTGCCTGTGTCAGGTGGCTGGCAGTATGATCCATTCACTTTGACGGAAGTTGGTGACCGTTTTTATGGCCGTGGAAGCTGCGACATCAAAGGCGCGGCTGCTTGTTTGATGGCTCTGGCAGAGGACTGTAGCAAAGACATGGCCGTGTTGTTCACCACCGATGAAGAAGGCGCCAATAATTGTTGTATCCAACACTTTATTGACGGCCATGATCTGTCGGTATTTGAGCAGGTCATTGTGGCAGAGCCCACACAATGTTTGGCCGTTACGGCGCATCGGGGTTATGTGTCAGCACATGGTGATTTTAAAGGTGTCAGTGGCCATTCGTCTGCTGCCAGTGCGTTGCAAGACAATGCCATTCATCAAGCCAATCAATGGCTGGATCAAGCGTTGAGCACAGCAAAACAACAACAAACCTCCGATGATCCAGCGGGCATATGTTTCAATTTGGGTTACATCAAGGGTGGCGAGAAAAATAACATGATTGCTGAACAATGCCAATTGGGTTTCAGCATCAGGGTGCCCGCTGGCAGCTCGTCTTCAACTGCTTATGAAACCTTAATCAAACAAGATACTTCGGCTGCTCAATGGCATTGTTCGTTGTTAGCACCTGCGTTACCCGATCAGCCTAACGGCAACTTTAAGTCGGTTGGATTTTGTCAACAACATGGCTTACAACCAGGTCAAGCCGTGGATTTTTGGACCGAAGCGGCTTTGTTCAATCAGGCCGGTATGCCGGCTTTGGTTTTAGGTCCTGGTAACATAGCCCAGGCACATACCATCGATGAATGGGTAGCGATTGATCAATTGATTCAATGTTATGCCATCTATCAAGGAGTTTTAGGATGAAAATAAAGCTAAAGAACCAAAAAATCATTCACAGTGCACTGAATCAACTGACCAACAGTCAAGAAGCCAAGCACTATTTAAGTCGCTACCAAAACCATGAAGAAATGAATTTTGCAGTGGTTAAAGTGGGTGGTGGCACGCTGGCTGATGAACTTGAGACCTTGGCAGAATCATTGGCTTTGTTAGCCAATTTGGGGTTGAACCCAATAGTGATTCATGGCGCAGGGGTGCAGTTGGATGAAGGTTTGAAACAGGCTGGAATCAAAACGGTAAAAAAAGCCGGCTTGCGGGTAACTGATGAAGCGTGTATGAAAGTGGTCAGGCCCATCATGTACCAAGTCAATCAACAACTGGTTAATGCACTGGAAAATCAAGGTGTCAGAGCCACAGGTGTGGTGCATGGGGTGTTTGAATGTGAATATTTAGATTTAGATGAATTGGGTTTGGTTGGTCAAGTGGAAAAAATTCACCTCACCCCAATCAAACAAGCACTACAAACGGGAGCCATTCCGGTGTTGAGTTGTTTAGGTGAAACTGCCAGCGGCCAAGTGGTCAATATAAATGCCGATGTGGCCACCCGAGAGCTGGTGTGGCAGATCAGTCCACATAAAATCATCTTTGTAACGCCCACAGGTGGCATCTTAGATGGCAAGGGTGCAATCATTTCAGCGATCCAATTAAATAACGATTTTATGCAATTGAACCAACAAGATTGGCTACATTCTGGGATGAAGTTGAAGCTGCAACAAATTAAAGACATGTTATCACCCATGGACATCAGTCATTCGGTGTCTATCACTTCCAGTAAAAACTTGGCCAGAGAGTTGTTCACTCATAAAGGGGCAGGAACTTTCATTAACATGGGTGAAACAATTACTGAAAGTGAGGTTTTAACAGCGACTCTTGAAACGCAATTGATTGAGGTCTTTCAAAATGCTTTTGAGCGAACATTCAAACCACAGTTTTTATCAAAGCTTACTATCAAGAAAATATATTTGGCCGAATCAGGTAGGGCAGCTGCAGTGGTAACGCAAGGGTTCAGAGGACATGCTTATTTACACAAATTTGCGGTGACCAAAGCGGCTCAAGGCGAAGGCTTGGCGGCCAGTTTGTGGCAACAAATTAAAAGTAACCACCCACAATTGTACTGGCGATCTAGAGTGAACAATGACATCAATGGTTGGTATTTCAAACAAGCCGATGCCTCGGTCAAGTCAGACCAAGGAGACTGGGTGGGCTTTTCATGTGGTTTATTCCCTGCGGAGTCTTTGGGTTGTTTGCAGCAAGCATTCAGCACCGATGCGGGTTGGCAGTCAAAGGATTGTGTCGTAACTACTACAGAGGTGAAACATGCCTGATGTTATCAAAGCCGCCATCTTAGGAGCCAGAGGCTATGTTGGCGTGGAGCTGATTCAGTTGTTAGATAAGCATCCTAAGGTTAAACTTGAAGCGGTGTTTTCACGATCTTATAAGGGCCAAAAAGTCCAAGCGATGGTCAGTGGTTTCTCTGATGCGAACTTGACCTATCAAGCCGGTGATTTTAAGGCATTAGAAGCCATGTCGCTGGATGTTTTGTTCTTGGCTTTGCCAGATGGTATTGCGCGTAAGCACGATAAGCAGTGGCTGGCAATGGCGAAAGGGTCGGGCACTGTCATTATAGACCTGAGTGCAGATTATCGCTTTGAAGACAGCTGGGTTTATGGTCAACCTGAAACCAATGTGACGCCGCTTAGACAGGCCAAACTCATTGCTAACCCAGGTTGTTATGCCACGGGTATACAGATGGGTTTGTATCCATTGTTGCCTTATTTGCAAGACATTCATTACGATGTACCAACCGCTTTTGGTGTTTCAGGCTACAGCGGAGCGGGTACCACGCCATCAGACAAAAATAATCCTGAGCGTTTGGCTGATAATTTATTGGCCTATAAGCCCACGGGTCATACCCATGAAAAAGAAGTCAGTCATGTGCTGAATCATACCGTGCGATTTATGCCGCATGTGGCCGCTCATTTCCGGGGTATTCACCTGACCCTTTCTGGGAAATTGAACCTTAATTTAACCGAGCATGAATTGTTTACATTGTTCAAACAATTTTATGCAGATACGCCATTGATTGAAGTTCAAATTGACCCGCCAGAAATTCAACAAATCAAACAGACGCATCAACTCATCATCGGTGGTTTTGCTTGTTCAGTGGCTGAACCAGGACATTTTGTGTTGAATGTTTGTTTGGATAACCTAATGAAAGGGGCTGCCACGCAAGCGATACAAAACATGAATTTAGCCTGTGCAGACAGCCACCAAACCCAGCCTTTAGAAGGCCTTAATTATGGGCAGCATAATAATGAATAATGAAATAATTAAAAACAAACAATCGGTTTTGTGGTCCGGTGATGATCAAGTTATGGATGAGGCCGTGATGCAGTATTTAGCAGGTGACGATGTGCAATTGGATCAGGCCTTGTTGCTGTATGATATTCAAGGTACTTGGGCACATTTGGTGGGCTTGGCTGAAATTAACATCATCACTGCAGCAGAGCTTACGCAGTTCTCTGATGCCTTGAAAGACTTGAAGAAGGCTTACATCAATCAAACTTTCGTGTTGGATCAAAGGTTTGAAGATGGTCATTCTGCGATTGAGTTTTACCTCACTGAACAATTGGGTGAGTTGGGCAAAAAAGCCCACACCGGCCGCTCAAGAAATGACCAAGTGTTGACCTGTCTGCGCTTATTCATGAAAGACCAATTGGGTTTGTTAAAACAAGAAGTGGTGGCAGTGATTGATGCGATTTTGCCATTGGCTGAGCAGCACAAAAATGCCTTGATGCCTGGTTATACCCACTTACAAAGAGCGATGCCAACCACGGTCGCTGTTTGGTTGCTGGGCTTGGCTGAAAGCTTGATGGATGATTTACAACATTTGAACCACTTGATAAGCCTGTTGGATTCATCACCGCTGGGAACGGCTGCTGGATTTGGTGTGCCCTTACCATTGGCGAGAAAAACCACTGCCGAAGCCATGGACTTTTCGAGGGTACAAGTGAATCCAGTCAGTGCACAAAACTCAAGAGGTAAATATGAACTCATGACCTTGCATGGTCTGTCATATTTGATGTCAGATATACGGAGATTCGCTTGGGATTTAAGCCTGTTTATGAGCAGCGAATTCGACTTCATTAAACTGGCGGCATCACACACCACTGGTTCATCCATCATGCCGAATAAAAATAACCCAGATGTGGTTGAGTTGATGCGTGCAGGACTGTCGGTGATAGAAGGTTCGATACAACAAACTCAATCACTGCTGTCATTACCCAGCGGATACCAAAGGGATTTGCAGTTAAGTAAAGAACCCTTACTCAAAGGCATGGAAATGACTCGCAAAACCTTTGCTTTGTTGCCAGGTTTATTACAAGCCATGCATTTCAATACAGATAAAATGAAAGATGCCATCACGCCAGAAATGATGGCCACCGACCAAGCCCTGCACAAAGTCAAACAAGGCCAATCATTCCGTGAAGCCTATTTGGACTCTAAGCAAGATGTTGAGTTAATTATTTCTGCGGAACAATCCATTAAAGACCGAGTTTCACTGGGCGGAGCGGCTAATTTGGGACTGGATTTGTTAAAGGATAGGCTGGCTTTGTTGCTTTGAATCCAAGCTGACTGAGCCTATGAATCTTACAAAACAGAATTCGTCGTACGGAGCCCTGACCCGTTATCCAGTTAACAGAATTCGTCGTACGGAGCCCTGACCCGTTATCCAGTTAACAGATTTCGTCGTACCGGGCCCCGACCCGGTATCCAGTTAATAGATTTCGTCGTACCGGGCTCCGACCCGGTATCCAGTTAATAGATTTCGTCGTACCGGGCTCCGACCCGGTATCCAGTGTCTTTTAAGCTGTGTTTCAGTTATAAAGCTTTTCTACAGGTTGAGGCTCCTGAATAAAGACACTGATACACGCCTCAACTAGATCGCCTACTGTTGGTTGGTGGCACGACAGCATTGGGATTATTATTTTAACTCAGTCCTCACCTCAATCTTATTGTGCAATGTCCGATGCACCGGGCATTTGTCCGCAATGACCAGCAATTTACTTTTTTGCGCTTCAGTCAAGTCACCGACAAATTCGATGGTTCGGTGGATGGCATCTATTTTAGGGTGTTGTTCATCGCAAGCCTGGCAGTCCTCGCCATGTTCGCGGTCATGGGACAGGTTGACGATGACATTGTCCATGGGAATTTTTTTCAGGTTGGCATACATTCTTAAGGTCATCGCGGTACAAGCGCCGAGACCGGCCAGTAAATGCTGGTAGGGATCCGGGCCGCTGTTACTGCCACCGACTTTAATCGGTTCGTCTGCAATCCATTGGTGAGATGCGGTTTGGATCTTGCATTGGAATTTATGGTCTATTTCAGTGACTCTGACTTGGTCAGTGGGCACTTCTGTGTGCCCCAGTTCTGTGGGTTCATTTGAATCGAGAAATTTTTCAGACCAGGCGGCAATTATTTTTGCGGCATAAGAAGCGTCATTTTTATTGGTTAGCAGGTGATTGGCGCCATCGAGACATATAAAACTTTTAGGGTGTTTGGCTGCCACGTAAATTTTTTCAGCTTCATTGATTGAAACGGTTTTATCAACGGGAGAATGCATCACCAGCAGGGCTTTTTTCAAATGACTGATGTGGCTGTTATCATGTTGGTTTATATCATCGATAAACTGTTTTTTTATTTTAAACGGTCGACCGCCTAAATTAACTTCGGCTTCGCCATGCTGGTCAATGGTGTCCAAATCACATTGAAAAAGATTTTTTATGTGTGAGGCATCGGCCGGTGCAGCAATGGTAACCACCGCTTTGGCATCGGGAATTTGAGCGGCGGCTTTTAATACGGCAGCTCCGCCTAATGAATGACCAATTAAAATACTGGGTGCTTGGTAATTGGTTTTTAGAAACTCAGCGGCTGCCACCAAATCATCGACATTGGATGAGAAGTTGGTGTTGGCGAAATCGCCGTCTGAATTGCCTAAGCCAGTGAAGTCAAAACGAAATACTGCAAAGCCCATGTTAACCAATGCTTTGCTGATGTGAGAAGCAGCAATAAAATCTTTGCCACAGGTGAAACAATGTGCAAACAACACCATGCCTTTGTAGGTTTGGTCTGGTTGTTCAAGTAAGCCTGCCAGTTGGCCTTGGCTGCCGGGGAAGTTGAGTTTTAGTTTTTGCATGCTGTTTACTTTGCGCTGTGGTATCTGGTTTTAAATAGACCGGAAACATGAATTAATCTGACATATTAACGCGGATCCAAAACAAGCTGCGTTAAAATGATGTTTTTTTGTGGTGAAGAGTCAATGATTAAGCATGAAAGTTTAAATGTTTATGGTGAACCTTTGGAAGCCTGCAGTGATGACCCAGTGACTGGATTCTTTCGTGATGGTTGTTGTAACACCTCACAACAAGACATGGGCATACACACTGTTTGTGTTGAGCTATCCGATGACTTTTTAAAATTCTCGCAACGCATGGGTAACGATTTGAGTACACCACACCCTGAATTTAATTTTCCTGGGCTAAAAGCGGGCGACCGTTGGTGTCTTTGTGCCACCCGATGGCTCCAAGCCTATAAAGCAGGGGCAGCGCCGAAGGTGCATATGTGCAGTACCCACTTTCGAACTTTAGAGGTGGTGGATATTAAAATTTTGAAAGCGCACGCCCTTGATGTTCAATAAACAATAATTCTCAAGTTACTAACCAGTCTGTATGATTTCAGTAGTCAGTATCAGGCGATGTTTTAGAAATGATTTGATTGGCTTTGTTCACTCAACATGACATTAATTTTGTTTTTTTACCGCTATTTGAGTGGCTTAATTTTGCTTGCGATTGAATGATTTTTTGATCATACGTCGCACCGGTTGCCAACTGAGAATCAGCAGGGCTGACCAAATGCCAGTGAAAGCAACTTTGTGACCAAAAGTGAAGACTTCACCATAAAAGAAAACGGCAATCAAAAAGCTGATGGTTGGCGCAATGTACTGTAAAAGGCCCACTACAGTTAAGGTCAACCGTTTGGCTGCATAATTAAAGCCTATCAATGGCAAAATGGTGATCAGTCCGGAGAAAATCAGCAACCAAATTGTGTAGTTGTCTGTATACGCTGTGGTCTCATCAGAAGGCATTGAAAGCAGGAATATTAATGCCGGAATCATCAGCAGTACGGTTTCCCAAAACAAACCAATCAATGGCCTGACATCGAGTGTTTTTCTGACCAAGCCATATAAGCCAAAGGAAATCGCCAAGGCCAATGCAATCCATGGCGGTTCACCAATAAAGAAACCTAAATAAACCGTGGTTGATGCCGCAAGGGTCAGTGCAATGATTTGAATTTTGTTTAATCGTTCATGTAAAAACAACAGGCCCAGAAAAACATTGACCAATGGGTTGATAAAGTAACCCAGTGAGGTGGCTAAAATTTGTCCGTGGTTGACTGCCCAAACAAATATCAACCAATTGCCGATAATCAATGAACCGCTGATAAAAAGTATGAGTAACTGCTTTTTGCTTACTTTGAGTGAATGAAACAGTTGTTTTCTTTCTCTGATGGCTAAAAACAACAGTAAAAACAAGGCGGCCCAAATGATTCGATGGGCAATGATCTCGATGGCAGGTACAGGCTGTAGCAGTTTGAAGTAGATGGGTGCAAAACCCCAAAAGACAAAGCTGAATAAGCCGGCTTGTAAACCTTTGTTGTGTTCTGAAATTGGCATCAGCGTATTGTAGTCTTAACCATGCGCAGATAGATGAAATATCTGAGTGTGGAATGAAATTTAACGTTTTATGGTTGGGGTTAGGGTGCAGTATTGGTTGAAGTGGATTGAAAGTATTTTGTGTTATGTGGTTAAATTTAATTCGATTAAACGCTGTGGCCTATTACAATTAATCCATCACTCATTTAATTAAAACATTATGAATAAGGTATTTATCATTATCAGTTGGTTAGTCATTCAATCCAGTCAAGCCGAAATGCCACAGATTTTACCGTTGAAAACCCAGGCGGCAGTGATCGATCGACTGCTCGAAGAAAGGGTGCAATCAGTTTTGCCGCACGCGATGCGTAATAACAACATTGATATGTGGATTGTGATGGCGCGAGAATACAACGAAGACCCCGTGATTCGTACCATGTTGCCAGCGATTTGGCATGCAGCCAGAAGACGAACTGTATTGGTGATGTTTGATCAAGGCATTGATGATGAGGGTAATGATTTGGGTGTGGAAACTTTGGCGGTGGCCAGATACGATGTAGGAACGGTATTTAAAAAAGCTTGGGACAAAGAGCAACAACCCGATCAATGGGCCCGATTGGCTGAAATCATTGAAGATAAGCAGCCAGACAAGATTGGTGTTAATTTTTCAGATCACTATGCACAAGCCGATGGAGTCACCTTTTCAGAATATCAGCAGTTTAAAAATGCCTTGAAAGTTAAATGGCAAAGCAAAATAGTCAGTGCAGAATCGCTGGCAGTGGCTTGGTTAGAAACCAGAACACCTGGAGAAATGGCCATTTATCCGCAGATTGTAAACATCGCTCATACGATTTTGGCCGAAGGCCTGTCTGAGGTGGCAGTCCAGCCTGGTGTGACATCAACTGAAGACTTGGTTTGGTGGTATCGAGAAAGAATTAAGTCGTTGAAGCTGGATACTTGGTTTCATCCTTCTGTTTCAATACAGCGTGCTGATAAGGAGCAGTTCGATCACTTGAGAACATTTGATAAACGCCCCGTTGAAAATATAATTCAAGCAGGTGATTTGATTCATGTGGATTTTGGCATCACCTACCTTCGATTAAATACCGATACGCAGCAACATGCTTATGTATTGAGACCAGGTGAAAAAACTGCGCCAGCTTATTTAAGCCAAGCTTTAACTAATGCCAATCGTTTACAGGATATTTTTACCGCCAACTTTAAGGTGGGTCGGACCGGTAACGAAGTTTTGGCCATGTCCAGAAAACAGGCGATTGAAGCAGGTATTACCCCAGTTATTTATACCCACCCCATCGGGTATTATGGTCATGCAGCTGGATCCACATTGGGGATGTGGGATTCACAAGAAGGGGTGCCGTTTAAAGGTGATTATCCGTTACATGCAAACACCGCTTATGCGATTGAGTTGAATGCATCAACTTATATCGAAGCGTGGGATAAGGAGGTCAGAATTATGCTCGAAGAAGATGCTTTTTTTGATGGAGAGTCGGTTCGATATATCAATGGCAGACAAAAGCAATTGTTATTAATTCCAAGGCAGAAGTCTGATATTTTAGCTGACTGATTCCAGTCAGTGGAATAGACGTTGTTTAAGCTTGTTGGAAAAATGCATCAATGGTTTTTCAACGACTAAATAATGAATTACGCTGTAAATGACGGTCATTAACATAAATAAGCCAACCCATATGCCCGGAGATTGGCTGTTGTTTTGTACCCAAGATTGCCAGCCTAATGCCATGGTTAATGCAATGACAATGGTGTGTGACAGATAGATGCTGTATGAGGCGCCACCAAGAATAAGCGAAAAGTATTGCATCAATACCTGCCCTCTTTTTTCTAATTCAATCAGCGTCGCCGTTAGGAATGTGGCAGCTAAGCCAAATATACATACTCTTAAGATGACAAAGTCGTGAGTTATCAGTGATTGTTTAATCACGTGTTGCTGGAAATAGACCGCAAAGGCCAATAAAGCAAACCCCAATACCAGAGGCCACAAAAAATTCAATCGTTTTGCTTGGAAAAATCGCCCCAGTAAACACCCGGCAAAAAATTCTAAACAATAAGGCGAGAATAAAAATTCAGCAACAGTAAATGGTTGGTCCATTGTTGTTATTGCTAATCGGGTGATCAGTTGGTATATGACAATAACCGCAATCATGGCCCAAACAGTTGTGAGTTTGTGTTTTTTTGGCAGCAGCATGATGAAGCCAAACAAGCCATAAAAATACAATTCATACTGTAGCGTCCAAGCGACTTGAATCAATAAATGTGTGGTTTTAGGCTCGGTCAAAAAGAAAGAGCCCCACATGTTTGCATGTTCAGGTTTAAGGTATGGGTAGAAATACAGAATGATGAGGGCCAATAAGAAATAGGGCCAATAGCCTAAATAAATACGACTCAGCCGTTTGTAAGCAAAACTCAAAACAGACGCTTGCTTAGATGAGCGACTGGTTGTAATCCACATGATATAACCACTGATCACAAAAAAGAAATCAACACCGGCATAACCGATTAAGTTGAATAACCCATAAAATCCATTCATCTCACCTGTATGGATGGCTTGGTACTGTAATGAAAAATGATAAAACATCACCGACAGTGCGGCCACTGCCCGTAAAAATTGTACATTGATGATGGGTTTCATTATTTGTTTGATTCGATGTTTACATCTAACTTATTAATCAGTGGTTGTAATTGTTGTTCATATTGGCGCCATAAGTCGACAGAGCCTGTATACAACTTTTGCCTGACTTGGCTGGCACTTGCCGTTGCTGTGGGTTGTCGATTTTTGTGAAAGTCCAAGCACTGTGCTTGCCAGTCTAGATTTAAAAAGCTGAGGATGTCTTTGGCTTGGTTTTCTAAGTCATTGACCAAGTCTTCATAGTAGACGGTTTTAACAGAGTCGCCACCAATCTTTTGCCAATGATGCAACAGTTGATTGTGCTGATTATAATAAGCAGCCATTTCCTCAAGGTCGTAAGAATATGGATAGGAGTCATTGCCGAATAATTGTTTATATACTGCATAACAAACGGCAATTGGCTGGCGTTGCATGATGATGATTTTGGCATTGGGTAATGCTTTTAATATCATGCCGACATAGTAACTATTTTGTGGGAATTTATCTGTGAACCGAGGACTGTTGCCGGTTTTTGTTCTGGATGTTTGTAAATAAGCCTGTCCCAGTTGATCGAAATCCAACTGTCTTGATGCAGTGACCATCTGAGTTCGGCTTAATTGTGGGTTTAGTTTCAGCTGTTGGAACCCTTTTAACATGCATTGATTGAATTGTTTCAGCTCGCCAGCCGCCAAGACCTCATCATGACTGGTAATGATGCGGTCTAACAAGGTGGTTCCAGAACGTGGTAAGCCAACGATAAAGATTGGTTCTTCAGTGGTGTTGCAACTGGATTTTTGTTGGATAAAATCTGCATCATATTCAGTCTGAATTTGGCGCATGAAGTCAATATCCGATTGAAGGTCGTATTGAAAGCTTTGACGGTAAATCTTAGCCCCTTGTTTACGGGCATTGAAGCTGTCATCAAATTGTTGGCAGTCTTCCAGTTCTTTGGCCAGTGCGTAATAAATTTTAGCTTGTTCATTGGCAGTGGCATAGGCTGTGTTGCAGGCCTCGCGCAAGCGATCAATGTGATTGTCTGTAGCCGTTTGTTGTTTTAAGTGACTGCGAAAAAATTGGCCATCGGCATTGTTGGGTTCCATCGCCAGCGCAGTGTTGCTTAGCTGTTCGGCTTCATCAATGTGGCCAAGGTTTTGTAGTACTGTGGCCTGTTTTAAGAGCCAAGCTGCTTGCATGGGTTGGCTGTTGGCCAAGTGTTTAAATAGCTTTAAAGCGCCTTCAAAGTCTTCATTGATCTCAAGAATTCTCGCCAATTGTTCATTCATGCGGTTGTCAGATAAGGGTTGTTCTGCCAGTTTTTGTGCCAAGCTCAATGCAATGTCAGGCCGGTTAAGCTGTTCAAACATCATGACTTCTTGGAACGCATAGGTTAAGTTGGCTGGGTCTAAGTTGCGAGCCATCTTTAGAGCAGCAATGGCCTGCTCGGTGTTGTTGTGTTGAAATAAGAGAAAAGCACTGGTAAACCAAGCCGCTGCAAAGTCAGGATATTCCTCCGTAATTTGGTTGGCTAAAGTCAGGGCTTGTGGGATTTGTCTTTGGCTGGCCAGTTGATTCACTCGGGCTAATTTTTGTTGGGCAGAGTTTGCTGTGGTCATTGCTATGAATTGTGGAGATTGAGGCTAAGTTCTGATTGTACTTGAGACTGTGTGGCTAATTCAACTTCACTGTTTTTGAAAAACCTGAACTGTCAGTTGAGGTGATTAGATTTTGCTGTTTATAATACCCCTATTTTAACCAGGTGGTAATGTGGGAAATATATTATGGGTTGCGTCATATCCAAAATCCGGAAATACATGGGTTCGGGCATTTTTACATAATTACTTGGCCAACAATAATCAGCCCGTAGACATAAACACCATCCATAAGAATTCAGTGGATGAGGTTAAATCCTATAGGTACCAGCCTTTTTTAGGTAAGGACCAGAAAACCACCGACCTTTCTTTAGAAGAAATTTGTGCCATTCGACCTTTGGTGCAGGCTCAGATGGCTGCTGAGGCTCCTGCCACCTTATTCGTCAAAACCCATAATTTTCAAGGTGAGTACAAAGGGTTTCCCTTGCATAATTGGCAAGTTTCATCTGGGGCCATTTATGTTGTCAGAAACCCGCTTGATGTCGCTGTGTCACTTAAGCATTATTTTGATTATAGTTATGATGAGGCCATTGCGTATATGGCAGCAGAGATGGCAGGGACGCCTAATGAAGAAGAGAATGTGCCACAAGTCATCTCATCATGGAGTCAGCATGTTGCCAGTTGGACACAGGAAGGTGGAAACAATATGTTGACCTTACGTTACGAAGATTTATTGGCTCATGCACAGCGAAGTTTTCGTAAGATTGAATCTTTGTTGGGATTGAAAAAAGATGTAAAAAGATTAGCTAAAGCCATTAGGTTTTCATCTTTCAAACAATTGAAACAACAAGAACAAAAGACTGGGTTTGCAGAAAAACATGAAAATGCCACCAATTTTTTTCGCAAAGGGAATACTGAACAATGGCGTGAAGAGTTGACTGATTCTCAAATCAAACAAATAATTTCAGATCATAAAGTACAGATGCAGCGCTTTAAGTATATTCCTAAAGATTATGCCTGATTCAAACTCAATAATTCGAAGATAGCAGTTGTGGAAGGCGATTTAAAACCTTGGTTTTTATAGGTTTGTGGTGCAGGATTTAATACGACCTATAAGTAGGCGGGAAAGTGGTTTAGCGAGGGCTTTTAACAGCTTGTTGATAAATATTTTTCTTTATTTTAACAATATTTAGACCCAAATGTTAAGGCCGTTTTTAAGCAGGTTTGTATGAATAATTGTTCCTAAAAACACGACAACTATTGATTATAAAGCGTTTTTTTGTTGGTTCGTATATATATGTAAGAATTAAATAATCGGCCGAGGAAGATACAAATGTTAAGAAAATGTGAAAAAAACCAAATTGTATCTTTTTTTTAATAAATGAAAGTGTTAGTATGTGCCGGATAGGGAATCTATATAGATGCAATTTTTTTGAGTTAACTCATGGATAACAATTTGGAGAACATATAAATGAAAATGAAACGTAATCCTATTACAAATGCTGTACAAAAAGCATTGTTTACAGGTTTTGTCGCTTCGACTGCTTTTGGTACTGTTGCTTATGCACAGGAATCAACTGAAGCTAATGTAGAAGAGCAAGGTAAAATTACTGTAACTGGTTCACGTATTAAACGTTCTGACGTAGAGGGTGCTTTACCCATTACTGTCATTACTCGTGAGCAAATTGAATTAAGTGGCGAATCATCTGCTGCTGACTTCATTCGTAACCTGACTTTTAACAGTGCAGGTTCATTCCGTCCACAATCTGGCTCATCAGCGCAAGGTACTGCTTCAGTAAGTTTGCGTGGTATGGGTTCTTCAAGAACTTTGGTATTGGTTGACGGTCGTCGTTTACCTAAATCTCCTTCAACAGGTGCTGACCAAGATTTGAACACAATCCCAGCTGGTGCCATTGAAAGAATTGAAGTTCTTACTGATGGTGCTTCTGCTGTTTACGGTTCTGATGCAATCGGTGGTGTAATCAACGTAATTTTACGTAGTGATTACGAAGGTGTTGAAATTATGTTGGGTGGTTCTGAACCATCAATTCCAACAAAAGGTGGTGAAGTTCAAGAAGGCTCTGTAATTTTCGGTGCTGCTGGTGATCGTTCACGTTTGATTGCTGGTGTTTCTTGGAATAGTCGCGAAATTATTTTTCAACAAGCTAACCCATGGACTCAAAGAGGTACTACTTCTTACGGTAACAACATGGAAAGCTGGTTTACCAATCCTGATAACCTTAATGCAGATGGCAATCCACAATATGACATCATGTTCCAAGGTATTCCTGGCGCTTGTGATTTTGCAGGTTCAGCATTTTATGAAGCTCCACCAAACGCTTCTGGTAATGTAACTTGTCAGTTTGATCACACTTCAGTTTCTGCTGAAGAAGCTTCAACAGACAATCAATCAGTTTATGCCAAAGGTAGTTATGATGTAAATGACAACTGGCAGGTATGGATGAATGTTTCATCTGCTGAAACTGAGTCATTTGGTCGTTATGCGCCAGTACCTGATTACGCTTATGTAAGTGCTACTAGTCCTAACAACCCAACTAACCCAAGTTCTCCTAACTACAATCCTAACTTGATTGGTAGTGATGGAAACCCTGTTAGTCCTCAAGCGATTGCTGTGTTCCACAGATATGACGCGCTTGGTAATCGTGACAGTACAGTAACAAACAAATTAACAAGCTTCCAAGCTGGTACTACTGGTATGATTGGTAATGCTGAAGTTGAGTTTGGTGTTTCTCGTGCTAACAACAGAACATCTGATATCGGCCGTAACTACTTGTTACGTTCAGCTGCTCGTGCAGCTATTGCTGATGGTTCATACAATATTTTTGACCCATACAACAATGATCCAGACGTGTTGAATTCAATGAAAGTTGTTATTTCACGTATCTCTAAATTTGACCAAGATGAAATCTTTGGTTCTGTAGCATTTGATTTATTTGATATGGCCAGTGGCCCAGTTTCAATGTTTGTTGGTGCTGAAAGCAAAAAAATCAAATATTCTGATCAATATGATTCATTATCTGAAGCTGGCCAAATTGGTGGTTCTGCAGGTAACTCAGCCGCTGGTAATCGTGAAATCGATTCATTGTTCTTTGAGGCTTTAGCGCCTTTGATGGATAATTTAGAGCTTTCTTTAGCTGGTCGTTATGATGATTATTCAGATTACGGTTCTGACTTTGCTCCTAAAGTGTCTTTACGTTACCAACCTTTGGATAACTTGACATTGCGTGCATCTTACGGTGAAGGTTTCCGTGCTCCGTCACTACCAACTTTGACTCAAAAAGATTCATTCTCAGCTGAGTCAGTTAATGACCCTGCTAGTTGTGGTTCTTTAGGTGCTCCTTCTACATGTACATTACAACGTGATACATACTTTATTGCTAACCCAAGCGTATCTTCAGAAACTTCTAAGCAGTTCTCTGTAGGTTTTGCTTATGAGCCTTTAGATTGGTTTAATTTTACTGTTGATTATTACAACATTGAAATTGATAACAGAATCAGAAGCTTCGGCGCTCAATATTTGATTGATGCTGAATTGAATGGTAATCCAATTCCTCCAGGTTTGGGTGTAACTAGAAATGCAAGTGGTGTGATTGACTTCATCACAGCTGGTTTCGGTAATGAAGGTACTTTTGAAAATAGCGGTGTTGATGTTAACTTCCGTTTCAACAGTGACTTATTTGGTGGCAACATCAGTAGTTCGCTTCAAGTATCTCACATCTTAGACTACAGCCTAGATGGCGGTCGTAATTTGACTGAAGATCCAGGTTTGCCTGAGATGCGTGCTGCATTGAATACATTGTATTCTTACGGTGATTTCAGCTTTGCATGGAATGCCAGTTTAATTGGTGAACAGTTCGATAATGTAACTGTTGATGGTGATACTGGTGCAGTTACTAGTAAAACTGGTCATGTACCTACTTGGGTTACACATGACTTCCAAGCAAACTACCATGCACCTTGGAATGGTAAATTCACTTTAGGTGTTCAAAATGCCTTTGAGAAATACCCACCAATCAGAATCGGTGCATTTGGTTCACGTCAATACGACTTCAACTTGTATGATGGTTACGGACGTGTAACTTACTTCAGATATACACAAACTTTCTAATTTAAAGTTTATATCTGTTTTAAAAAAGGCGCACATTTAGTGCGCCTTTTTATTTGCTGAATTAAAATTATATATACTGTTAAAATAGACCTTTCTAAGTAACAAATCTTCACAACAATCATAAATTTCAATGCAAAGATTACAACAAGAAATCAATCAATTATTGGTGAATAAAAAATATTCACAAGCTCATAAATTACTTAAGGTAAATCAATTAAAAAACCCTGCTAATCCTGAACTATTGCGTTTAAGTGGAATTGTTCAATTGCACCAAGGCAAATTATTTCAAGCTGAAAAAAGTTTTTTAAAAGTACTTAATTTAAATCCTAACTATGCACCTGCAATGACTAATTTAGCTTTTATAAGGCAAAATAAGGGTGATTATGTACAAGCTAAGATTTGGCTTGATAAAGCCATATCAATCAATCCTAATTCAATCGAAACACAGCATCAACTAGGTAATATATACGTTATTCTTGAAGAAATTGAAAAAGCTGAATTTCATTTCAAACAAGCATTGATACTCAATCCAAATCATAATGAAAGTCGATTAAATTTGGCTATTTTGCTAAAAAATAAAGGTGAAATTGAAACAGCAATACTATATATAAAAGAATCATTGGCCTTTAATCCGCTTCAGCCCCAAGTGTATTGGATATTGGCTAACCTTAAGTCATATCAATTCCTTGATTCTGAAAAAAATATTGTTAAATATCTATTGCAGCAGGACGTAAATCAAAAAGACAAAGTGGCTTTGTTATTCACGGAAGCTAAGATACTTGAAGATGAAAACAAGT
>Ga0209344_10002618_pt1 | contig 19546 bp, 20 predicted proteins | sample Cruoilmetagenom6_FD_187293 | JGI IMG/M metagenome (GOLD analysis project Ga0209344, IMG submission 187293) | Oil polluted marine microbial communities from Coal Oil Point, Santa Barbara, California, USA - Santa Barbara Oil Seep Sample 6 (SPAdes)... | ecosystem: Environmental > Aquatic > Marine... | reverse complement strand
CGGGAAAGAGATAGCCAACATGCAATCTGTTTCTGCAACTGTATTAAAAGAAAAGATGAAAGAAGAAGTTGCTATTTTTGATGTACGTAAAGATGCAGAATATAGTTCTGCCCATATTCCCAATGCCAAGCATACTTCTTTAAGTCTTATTAATGAATACTTAAGTGATTACCCTACTAAAGAGCCTTTTTACGTACATTGTGCAGGAGGATATCGCTCGGTTATTGCCGCTTCAATCTTAAAAAATAGAGGGATACATAATGTGATAGATGTTGCAGGAGGATTTAAAGCTATAAAAGAAGCAGATATAGAAATAACAGCTTAAGACTATAAAAAAGGTAATAGTAAAAAACCCTGAAGCGGAGGTGTTTCAGGGTTTATTCTTGCTATTCATTTCTCTTCTTCATTAATTACTCTTCTCAGCAAGGTCTTCAAGGTTTTTCACTTTTGCTACTGTTCCTTTAATTTCAGATAGTTGATTATTTAAAGTATTTTGTAATTTTGGTGGAAAACGGTTTTCATTTAAAGTTTCTTCATATTCCTCCATACTTGCTTTTTCACCTCGAATACATTCTTCAAGAACTGCTTCATCGTCTTTTCCAGTGAATGCAGTTTTTATATCAATCCAAGTACGATGTAAATCTCCCGTTGTACTTCCCTCTTCGGCAGGCTTTTCATTTAACGAACGTATTTCATTGTCCAACTCAGTAGCAAATTTATTACGTTGTCGAGCTTGTTGCTCTAGAAAACGTTTAAGATTACTATCTTTTGCATCTTCCATTGCTTTAGTAAATCCTTTTTCTGCATCGTAATTTTTCTTTAGTAGTCCCTGTAGGTTATTCACTAAATCTTTATGAACAGTTTCCTTTGCTTGTTCTCTTGTAGTCTTCATAGTGTTCTGTTTTTTTAAATTATATACTAAAAGTACAATCTATTTTAGAAGAAATTTCTTAGCATTTTGCCAATTGAGAATGCTTTAACAAAGGGTGTTAATGAATTATAATTATTTTGATGGTCAGTTGATTACTGTGTATATTTATGTAAATCAAAATATTACAGTTATGGAAAATGATAAGAAAAATAATTCGGAAAAACAGAAGCAAAGTATAGAAGAGCAAGCCATCAATAAAAAAGGACAAGAGGCTGATGGGAAAGAAATAAATCATCAAGTAAAACAACGGAAAGAGCAACATCAACCTCGTGATACGGCATAAAATAATTTAAAATGAGAAAGCCCCGCAATATGTTGCGGGGCTTTCTTTTTTGATCGAAGTCTGCTATCAACAGACTGGAGCAAAAAAAGATTATTTACGCGAGATCACTTTCTTTGCAGCTTTTATAATGGCATTGGCATTTAAACCATATTTTTCCATTAATTGCTCAGGCGTTCCAGATTCTCCAAAGGTATCTTGCGTCGCCACAAACTCTTGTGGAGTTGGGGCATTTTTGGCTAATACTCGGGAAACACTCTCACCAAGACCACCTAAATAGTTGTGTTCTTCTGCAGTGACAATGCACCCTGTTTTAGTAACGCTATCAAGTATCGCTTTATTGTCCAAAGGCTTAATTGTGTGTATGTTAATTACTTCAGCACTAATACCTTCTTCGTGTAATTTTTCGGCAGCTTGTAGTGCTTCCCATACTAAATGACCTGTTGCTACTAGGGTTACATCGGTTCCTTCTTGTAAATGAACAGCTTTACCAATCTCAAAATTCTGATTTTCAGGAGTGAAGTTTGCTACTTTTGGTCTTCCAAAACGAAGATAAACAGGTCCTTGGTGTTCTGCTACGGCCAAGGTTGCAGCTTTTGTTTGGTTGTAGTCACACGTATTGATTACAGTCATTCCTGGAAGCATTTTCATCAACCCTAAATCTTCTAGAATTTGATGTGTTGCTCCATCTTCACCTAAGGTAACACCAGCGTGAGAGGCACATATTTTTACGTTTTTACCACTATAAGCAATACTTTGGCGTATTTGATCGTACACGCGACCTGTAGAGAAGTTAGCAAAAGTACCTGTAAAAGGTATTTTTCCACCAATGGTCATCCCGGCTGCCATACCCATCATGTTTGCTTCGGCAATTCCAACTTGATAAAAGCGTTCTGGATGGTTTTCTTTAAATTCATCCATTTTTAGAGAACCGGTCAAGTCTGCACATAGTGCGACTACATTTTCATTGGTTTTTCCAAGTTCTGTTAATCCTGCGCCAAAACCGGATCTTGTATCTTTTTTTCCGCTGTCTGTATATTTTTTCATTGTATTACTTTTCAGAATTAATAATCACCCAGCGTTTCCGGGTTCTGTGATAATGCTTTTTCTAATTGCTCGTCATTTGGAGCTTTTCCGTGCCAAGCGTGCGTGTGCATCATAAAATCAACACCGTTCCCCATTACAGTGTGCAACAACACACAGACAGGTTTTCCGTTTCCAGTTTTTGCTTTGGCTTTTTTCATTCCTTCAAGTACAGCAGAAAGGTTGTTTCCTTCTTTAATTTCTAGAACGTCCCAGCCAAATGCTTCAAATTTTTCTTTTACGTTTCCTAACGGAAGTACATTTTGAGTTGCACCGTCAATTTGTTGACCGTTTAAATCTATAGAAACAATTAGATTGTCTACTTTGTTTCCTGCAGCATACATAATAGCTTCCCAATTCTGGCCTTCTTGTAATTCGCCATCACCACAAAGGGTGTATACTATATGGTTGTCCTTATTTAATTTTTTTGCTTCCGCAGCACCGATAGATACAGAGATTCCCTGTCCTAACGATCCTGAAGCTACACGTATTCCTGGTAAACCTTCATGAGTAGTTGGATGTCCTTGTAAGCGAGAATCAATATGTCTAAAGGTTTTTAATTCTTCTACAGGAAAATAACCCGAACGCGCCAAGACACTATAAAAAACCGGTGAAATATGACCGTTTGAAAGAAAGAAAAGGTCTTCCTCAATTCCGTCCATAGTAAAGTCATCTTTGCGCTCCATTAATTCTTGATACAAAGCGACGAAAAATTCAGCACAGCCTAAAGAACCACCTGGGTGTCCTGAATTGACTGCGTGTACTTGTCTTAAAATATCCCTGCGAACCTGAACCACTAAATCCTCAAGGTGTTGTAAATCTGCCATTTGTGTAGTTTTGTTTTTCAGCATCAAAAATACGGTATTCTTAGGGGTAGGCAAAACTAAATTAGGGCAGTTATCAACGATTTAATGGAAGTTATTAAGGTTGAGACAAAAGTTTTAAGTTAGTTGCTCATTAAGAAAGAAACAAGACTATGGGAAGCTTGAAACAAGATAATTAAGTAAAAGTTTGGAAAGCATTCCTTTGTCTTGCCTTTTGATTCTTTTTTCTGAAGCAATTTTAATTTTTTTCAGAAGAAATGGAAGCTACGTATCTAAACAAATCCTATTATCTTTGCAGCTGTTTGCCAATTCTGGCATATTTCAGAAAAACCTTGAATGCAATTTAAACTAGAAAAAACCGATCCAGAAAGTCAAGCTCGCGCTGGGACTATAACATTAGACCACGGCCCTGTTGAAACGCCAATTTTTATGCCAGTAGGTACTGTTGGGACAGTTAAAGGAGTGCACCAACGTGAACTTTCACAAGATATAAACCCTGATATCATTTTAGGAAATACGTATCATTTATACTTACGGCCACAGACTAACATTCTTGAAAAAGCTGGCGGGATTCATAAATTTATGAATTGGGACCGAAATATCTTGACCGATAGTGGCGGATATCAAGTGTATTCTCTTTCAGCAAATAGAAAAATTAAGGAAGAGGGTGTTAAGTTTAAGTCGCATATTGACGGTAGCATGCATTTTTTCACACCTGAAAACGTGATGGAAATCCAACGAACTATTGGAGCCGACATTATCATGGCCTTTGATGAATGTACACCGTATCCTTGTGATTATAAGTATGCCAAACGCTCTATGCATATGACGCATCGTTGGCTAGATAGGTGTATTACTCATTTGGATAAAACACCTTTAAAATACGATTACAACCAGACATTTTTTCCCATTGTTCAAGGAAGCACTTACAAAGATCTCAGGAAACAATCTGCAGAGTATATAGCATCTGTTGGAGCAGCAGGAAATGCAATTGGCGGTCTATCTGTTGGGGAACCAGCCGAAGAAATGTATGCCATGACCGAAGTTGTTACCGAGATACTTCCTGAAGATAAACCTCGTTATTTAATGGGAGTAGGAACACCTATTAATCTATTGGAAAATATAGCCTTGGGTATCGATATGTTCGATTGTGTAATGCCTACTAGAAATGGACGAAACGGCATGCTTTTTACCGCACATGGTTCTATAAACATTAAAAACAAAAAGTGGGAAGATGATTTTTCACCTATTGATGAGATGGATATTACTTGGGTAGATACTGCTTACAGCAAAGCGTATGTACGTCACCTATTTAAGGTAAAAGAACTTTTGGGTATGCAAATTGCAACCATCCATAACCTCGGGTTTTATTTATGGTTGGTTCGTGAAGCGAGAAAGCATATCTTAGCCGGAGATTTTACTACTTGGAAAAATAAGATGGTTAAACAAATGGATAAACGCCTTTAATGTTAAGCATACTCGATAAATATATTCTGAAGCGATACTTAGGAACATTTTTACTGTTGCTTCTATTATTTATTCCCATCGGGATAACGGTTAATCTTGCGGAAAAGATTGATAAAATGCTCGAAAACGAGGTGCCTTTTATCGAAATAGCAAAGTATTATTTAGACTTTACCATCTATTTTGCAAACTTGTTATTCCCCTTGTTTTTGTTTTTGTCCGTAATCTGGTTCACATCAAAACTCGCAAACAATACAGAGATTATAGCTTTTTTAAGTAGTGGGGTTTCGTATTATCGATTTTTACGCCCGTATATGATTGGTGCTACAATTGTTTGTATTGGCGCTTTGGTGTTAGGTATGTATTTAGCGCCCATGGCCAGTAAAGGATTTAATGAGTTTAAGTACAAATACCTTAAGAAAGGAACACAAGATAGGGCGCAATCTAATGTATACAGACAGATAAATGATAATGATTATATTTATGTAAGTTACTTTAATGTGAAGGAGAAAAGTGGAAACAACTTTACCTTAGAACATTTTGAAGATAATGAAATGAAATTCAAGATTTCAGCAAGTAGTATAAAGTATAATGAAAAAGATAGCTCTTACACACTCTATAATTATAAAAAAAGAATTGTAGGTCAAAACAATGACCAGCTTTTAAAAGAAACAAAGCTAGACACAACGTTTTCCTTTGAAATGGAAGATTTAACACCAGTTGAATACATTGCAGAAACTTTAAATTTTACAGAGCTTAACGACTTTATACAACGAGAAAAAGCAAAAGGTTCTTCCTACATAAATAGGTACGAAGTGGTACGCTATAAACGTTGGAGTTTGCCAGTTTCTGCGTATATCTTGACTATTATTGCAGTTGCAGTATCATCGGTAAAACGCCGTGGGGGAATGGGAGTCAATCTTGCCATTGGTATTGGTATCGGGATGACTTTTATCTTTTTCGATAAGATATTTGGGACAATGGCTGAACAAAGTACCTTTTCACCTTTTATAGCTACGTGGTTCCCTAACTTTGTATTTGGTATCTTAGCTATTTACCTTCTTAGAAATGCCAAACGCTAAATTACTCAACTACCTCCATTTACACGGCATTGTCTTTATTTGGGGGTTTACAGCGGTGCTGGGAGCATTAATTTCCATTGACGCCATTCCGTTGGTTTGGTTTAGAATGCTATTGGCTTCAGGTTTTATATTGTTATTTGTCCTTCTGAAGAAAGAAAAACTACGCTTTTCAGTTAAAACACTCTCACGCTTTTTTCTTGCCGGATTTATCATTGCGTTGCATTGGCTGTGCTTTTTTGGAGCTATAAAAGAATCGAACGTTTCGGTTACATTGGCAATTATGTCCACAGGAGCTTTTTTTGCTTCTCTATTAGAGCCGCTTTTCTACAGAAGAAAAATAATCGGGTACGAAGTGTTCTTCGGACTTATAGTAATCGGTGGTTTATATCTAATATTTAATGTAGAAACTGATTATATCTGGGGAATTGGCCTAGCACTAGCTTCATCATTCTTAGGAGCAGTATTTACTATTATTAACGGGGCATTGGTAGTAAAACATAAAGCTTCGGTTATTTCGTTATACGAATTGTTTTTCGGCGGATTATGCATTACCGCCTATTTAGCTTTTCAGGGAAAAATTACTTCAGAATTATTTCAACTGTCAACAAACGATTGGCTTTTACTATTACTTTTAGCCTCAATTTGCACCGCATATGCCTTTTTAGCTTCGGTACATGTGATGAAATGGATAAGCCCCTATACCGTAATGCTAACCGTAAACCTAGAACCAGTGTATGGAATTATCTTGGCATTGCTTATTTTAGGCGATTCAGAACATATGAAAACAGAGTTTTATTATGGAGCCGTCATTATTATAGTAACAGTCATTGCTAATGGAATTATTAAAAACAGATTGCAAAGAAAAAAAAGGCGATTGCCTAATACCTAAAAACAAAATTTTATCTTTGTACGCTAAGCAAAAAACTACAATCTAAAGATACTATGGAATATCTTGAATTTGAATTACCTATAAAGGACTTACAGGAACAGTACGAGAAAGCTTGCCAAATTGGAACTGACAGCGAAGTAGATGTTACCAATACCTGTAAGCAGATTGAGAAAAAATTAAAGGAAACTAAGAAGGAAGTATATAAAAACTTAACCCCGTGGCAACGTGTACAGTTGTCTCGTCACCCCAATCGTCCCTATACTATGGATTATGTTAAATCCATTTGTGGGGATTCTTTTTTAGAACTTCACGGCGATCGTAACTTTAAAGACGACAAAGCCATGGTAGGCGGTTTAGGGAAAATTGGTGACCAAAGCTATATGTTTATTGGGCAGCAAAAAGGGTATAATACCAAAACGAGACAATACCGTAATTTTGGGATGGCAAGTCCTGAAGGATACCGTAAAGCCCTTCGTTTAATGAAGTCTGCCGAAAAATTTGGCCTTCCAGTAGTTACTTTTATCGACACGCCTGGAGCATATCCTGGATTAGAAGCCGAAGAACGCGGACAAGGGGAAGCCATTGCCCGTAATATTATGGAAATGACGCGCCTTAAAGTACCAATTATAGTAATTGTTATTGGAGAAGGAGCTAGTGGTGGAGCCTTAGGAATAGGTGTTGGTGATCGCGTTATGATGCTCGAAAACTCATGGTATTCTGTAATTTCGCCTGAAAACTGTTCTTCTATCTTATGGAGAAGTTGGGATCATAAAGAACAAGCCGCTGAAGCATTAAACCTAACAGCAAAAGATGCCAAAAGACTAAAAGTAATCGATACTATTATTAAAGAACCACTAGGCGGAGCGCATAGCGATCGAGAAAAAACTTTTTCTACCGTCTCTAAGACCATTTCAAAAGTATATGATGAATTAAAAATCTTATCACCAACCGATTTGGTTAATCTTAGAATGGAAAAATATTCTGAGATGGGAGTCTTTAAAGGCTAACTTCAATTATAGCAACCCTTTCAAAAATCCGGAGGTTCGTCTTCGGTTTTTTTTGTACCTTATTAACAATAATCTTAAGTTATCAACAGTTCAAATGTTGACGACTGGTTAACATCGAAACTTTTAATACGCCTGTTTCAGTTAACATTTTCTTTACATTCGCCTTATGGAAAAAGTACAACAGCAAAATCAATATAAAACGAAGTCTTCCCAAGTAATTTCGTTGGAAAAGGGGAAATTGCCTCCACAAGCTATTGATTTAGAACAAGTTGTACTTGGAGCGATGATGATCGATAAAAAAGGTGTCGATGAGGTGATTGATATTTTACACGCCGATGTGTTTTATAAAGATGCCCACAAACACATCTTTGAAGCCATTCATACACTCTTTGAAAACAGTGAACCGGTAGACTTATTAACCGTTTCGTCCCAATTAAAAAAGGACGCAACGCTCGAAGTTGCGGGAGGCGAATTTTACTTGGTTCAATTGACCCAAAAAGTGTCTTCTTCGGCACATATTGAGTTTCATGCGCGTATCATTCTTCAGAAATTCATACAACGGAGTTTGATTAAAATTTCAAACGAAATCATTGAAGATTCTTATGATGAAACTACCGATGTTTTTGATTTATTAGACACTGCCGAATCCAAATTATACGAAATTACCCAAGGAAATATAAAGCGTTCTTCGGAAACAGCGCAGCAATTAGTAATTCAAGCGAAGAAAAAAATTGAAGAAATTGCCAATAGAGAAGGTCTTTCTGGTGTTCCTTCCGGTTTTGAAGATATAGACAAATTGACTTCCGGTTGGCAACCCAGTGATTTAATTATTATTGCGGCTCGTCCAGGTATGGGTAAAACGGCCTTGACCTTGTCTATGGCCCGTAACATTGCGGTAGATCATAATATTCCAGTAGCTTTCTTTTCTCTGGAAATGTCCTCTGTACAGTTAATTACACGATTAATTTCTTCGGAAACGCAGTTAAGCTCCGAAAAACTACGTACCGGAAACTTAGAAAAACACGAGTGGGAACAGTTAAACGTGAAAGTAAAAGGGCTGGAAAAAGCGCCTTTATTTATTGATGATACACCATCGCTTTCCATTTTCGATTTACGTGCAAAAGCTAGACGTCTATCTTCGCAACACGGAATTAAATTGATTATGGTCGATTACCTGCAGTTAATGACAGCAGGAGGAAACAAAAACGGTGGAAACCGAGAACAGGAAATCTCAACCATTTCCCGAAACTTAAAAGCACTGGCAAAAGAACTTAATGTTCCAGTAATTGCCTTATCACAGTTGTCACGTGCGGTAGAAACCCGTGGCGGAAGCAAACGGCCGTTACTTTCTGACCTTCGTGAATCTGGTGCGATTGAGCAAGATGCCGATATTGTATCGTTTATTTACCGTCCCGAATACTACAAAATTGACGAATGGGACGATGAAGAGCGTACGCCAACCCAAGGACAGGGTGAATTTATTGTAGCCAAACACCGTAACGGTGGTCTGGACGAAATACGCTTGCGCTTTGTGGGGCATTTAGGACGTTTCGAAAACTTAGAGCGTTTTGATATCCCTAGCGAAATCCATTCCCGTATGAACGACGCCGCCAATGATGATACCTTTAGAACCGACAGTTTGCCCTCAGCAGATGAAGCTTTTGGTAGTTCTATGAATAACGATCTACCACCGGATGATGATAATGAGGTGCCTTTTTAGAGATTGATTGGATTATTAGATTTTTGGTGTAGAGCAGGTTAAAAAAATACCATGTTCTTGAGTGCAGGAAACAAGACTCAAGACCCAAGAATCGAGAACCGAGACAAAAGGTGATTGGTTTTGTGATTTGACTTTATTGAGTATATTTGAAGGATTCTCCCCTACTTTTTAGTATAGAAAACAGAGAAGTTATATACGCTATTGCATTTATACTTATGTTGGCGTGCATTTAAAACATACTAAATCAGAACAATATGGAAAAAGTAGATACTCAAACCTCCAGCAAATTGATAAATACCATATCGTGGATTGTATTCCTAGTAAGACTAAAAAAGACTTTACAATTTGTATGTCTTGTTTTGATTATATCCTATTGTAACTCAAGTTTTTCGCAATCCGAAGATTATAGGGAATTGATAGACGGGAATGTTTATAGTGTTGAATTACCTTATTACACCTCTACTTTTTCCAAATTTTATATTCCAAAAAATGGAATATTTGTAATATGCTACAATGGAAATACAACTAGTGATGACGTAGATATTTTTGCATTTGAAGATGATTCCTGGCTTGGTGCGATGGCAAGTGCTGAGCAAAAAGGCAATAAGGACATTCTCTATTTTATGGGCGAGGGAAAATATTATTACTTTCGGATTAGCAATAAGAGTTCTGGCTCAATCAAAGGAAAACTAAATACATACTTAATTAAGTACGATGAAATTATTGCCCAAACTGCTATCGAATATGCATTACAAAATTTTGCAAAAGAATTGATAATGTCAATGCTCGAAATTGATGAGGAAGACACAACAAGTGTGGGTGTAGCTGATACTGCTGCAAATATTATTGTGTCTCACATAAATGGAATCGATAATCAAGGTATTGCAAAGAATGCAATAGTTAGTAATGTATTAAATGAAATTAAATCAACTCTTGGCACAAGTGAAATTGCAACCTTTTTAATCGCTTGTGTTATTAATATTTTTAACTCAATTTACTACTATTACTAATTTAATTTCAATCAAAATATTTGAAATATCAATGAATATATCTGAATATCTTTAGAATTAAATGCAAAAAATCCATTTATTAGTTTGAAACTATCAAATCGAAATTAAAGACACGCAACAATAATATGAGTAGAAGAAAACTAAAATTGTATTTTCAAAATAGAAAGCAAATTAAAAAAACGACACGCCAACAATGTATATAAAAAATAGCGTAAACAGTTGATATCACAGAGGTTTGGGCACTTTTTCGAAGTCGCCAAATTTTTAAATTTGGCTATTTGAGAAAAAAAGATAAATAGAAAAATTTAAAAATTCGGCTCGAGTACAACCGAATAGATAGCGCATTTTTTCAGCGCTACTTTTCATATACTCGACCATTGTGCGTCATTATGACAAAAAATTAAATGCCAAAAAAGAAGAAAAATACATCTTTCCATTACCTAATTAAACAGTTAGGTACAAGTACTGGCACAGCAGTTTCAATTATTGCAATTCTTAGTGCAGGTTTTGGAGCAGGAATGTACTACCAAAACCTTCAAAAAAACCTTGAAATCCTTGAAATTCAAAAGAGTAATTTTATCGAGGTAAAATCCTTTACAACCGAACTTGAAAAACTGAGAATAGAGAGAAAAAGATTAATCCTTAAAATCGCTGATTATGAGCAAAAAAAATCAGAATAGGTCTATCAGCGATATTTTTAAAAGAATTTCTAATAATTTAGATTCTTTAAATAGTACTGAAAACGAAAAAGACCCAAAACTAAAAAACGAAATTAAAGAAGATCTTAAGGAGCTGAAGCAGTTTTTTAAAGGAATAAGAAAACTAATGTTGATTATGTTTTCATTATTTATCATTGCTATTATTCTATTTGGTTATACAATGTATCAGAATGATAAATTAAGATATATGAATTCTGATTTAGAGTCTAAAAAGGTTGATTCAATTATTAAAACAATAATGAACATCAAAGAAATTGAAACGGATAGTAATACAATAAGAACAACATACAATTACAGAAGACGCAATAATAAGATTATAACCTATAGTGAATTGGTTAATGAAAATGATAGTCTTAAAAACAGTGTGGATAGTATTTCAATTTTAAAGCAAAAACTAAAATCGAACATATCAACATTTGATAAAAAATTGAAATTAGCAAAAAATAGCTATGGAATAGATTTCCGAGAATATTCCAGAGTTAAAGACAAAGACACAATTAATTATATTCAAATTATAAGTCCGGAAGCTGATTCAGCATTTATATTACTAAATCATTATCGAGACAATCTTTATTATGACAAAAATGAAGATATTTGGTACATTAAAGATGAAAAATAATAGGTACGACAATGTATGTGCTTGAAATAAAATAAGTTAATTATTTGAAGTTAAGATGTATTTGCAAGTCCGCCAAATTTTTAAACTTGGTTTTTAGGTAAATAAGATAAAATCAAAAAGCAAAGACTTCTGCTCGAGCTAAATCTAAAAGTCTGTACCTTACCGAACATTTGAAAAGACTATAGAACTACTAATTCAATCAAAGTCAAAGTGAGTATATTCTCTTATCATTTAGTCGAACTTTCCTTTTTTGATGCGACAAAAAGAATATTCTTGAATCCGATTTCCAAAAACACGAAAGGATTGATTCGCTCGGAATATATGACAGCGATGACTCTAGGTTCTCCAATCTTATCTAGATCTAGAGTATTAATTGGACAAGTAGCAATTTTTATGCAATGGGAAAATGAAATTGCACTAGAAAATTATTTGGAACAAGACAGTTTTGGAAGAATTCTAGCCAAAGGTTGGCATGTGCGCTTGTCATTTATTAGAGAATGGGGAAAGTATAGTGGATTCAAAGTACCAGACCATAAAGAACAATTGGAAAATTCAAATTCTCCAGTAGTCGCTGTAACTATAGCACGAATGAAGTCTTTTTCAGTTCCGAGATTTATCAATTGGGGAAGGCCTGTAGAAAAACTAGTTAGAGACCACCCAGGAACGACACTTTCATTAGCATCAATTAAATTTCCAAATACAGTCTCAACTTTTTCAATTTGGAAAACGGAAAAAGAAATGACCGATATGGTCCATGGGCATAGTACAATTGAAAAGCCTAAAAGACATTCAGATGCAATGAAAGAAAGAGAAAGAAAAAACTTTCATTTTGAATTTACGACTTTAAGGTTTAAACCTATTGCAGAATTTGGCACTTGGAAAGGCCAAATAAATTTTATTCCCAACTTGAAAAATTAATTTAAAAATGGGAATAGGATATAGAAAACAAAGCTTACAAGATTTGATTACTCAGCAATGGGTCATTCTTTTTGGAAAGAAAATTGATAAAACTGAACATAAATGGCTTTTAGGACCTTTTGGCGGCACAAGTGGTATTGGTTTAAAATTTATTAAGCATCTAGCAGAAAAGGAACATTTGATTATTGATAACGTGAAAAAAGACAAAGGATTAATTCAGTCAATCGACCAACTTAACCTATCTCAAAACGAATTAAACGCTCTGTCTCAATATGTGGTTGACTTTTATCAAAACACTGCTAATTATGACCTTGAATTAAAAGTAAAATGGAATCCATTTTTTAAAGTGTTTGGCATTTTACTAAGAATACTTTTTAGCAAAAGAATAGAACAACTAAATGTTCCAATTAAAAACATAAAAGACTCGACAAAATTAACAAGTGAAATAATTCACCTATTTGATTCTAAAACAAATGAAATTAAACGCACAATTTGGTTTAGAGCATTTAAGTCAACAGGACAAGTAGTATATTCAGGTGTTTATGAAACTTGTACTATCCCATCGAGAGTAACATGTATAAAAGCTATTTTTCCTTTGCCGAATGGAAATGCAACAGTTATTCTAAACCCTAAGGTTGGTGAAAATGGTGAACTTATCTTAGAATCAGCTGGACAGCGAATCGGTGATAGCGGATTCTATTTTTTGCTTAAAGACTCAAAAGGGCAATTATGGACTAAATACATTAAGTCATTTAAAGATAGGCTAGTGGTAAGTAGTGAAGATGAAAAAATTACTGCTACACAGATTTTGACTTTATGGAATTTGAGAGTTTTAAAATTTGAATATAAAATAAATAAACTACCTAGAGAAAAGAACTAAAGTGAATTACAACTACATTATTCCTTAAAAATGAAATTTAAAACTTTCCCAAAACCCCTAAACCTCTTTTTTATAACTTCTGTTAATGGTTAGCGCTTTATCATTAATAATGTTTTCTTCATTAGAAAGCGAGGTGATGTTTTTTAAGGCTTTACTATAAGGTCGATGTATTCTTAGAAAGTTTAAATAGGAGTTAATTAGGTCGCAGTAGGTATCTTTCAGATGTAAATTGAACAATTTTACTGAGGGCAAATACGATTACTCATACCTTACGTATTACTAACGGGTAATTATCTGATTTTAGAAATTCTCTATAAACTCAATATGGCTCGAATTTTGTCGTTATATTAGCATTATGACGAAATTTATTACCTTATTATTTATTATTTTCTTTTCCTTAAATGCTTCAGCATCCTATATTTTAATCCCGATGGATGTGGATGGGCAGAAGGAACACCTAAAAGCCTACGGAATTACGTATTGGACATTAGAACGCCAAGTGAAAGTAAAGTGGTTGCTTAACTACCGCGGTGGCTCTTTTTTAATGCCCGATTCTGAAGAGATACGGAGGGAATGTCAAATTCGAGGTGTTTCTTTCGAAGTTATTTCTGACAGTAAGACCGAAGAAATACTGACGATGATAAGCAGTCCTTCACAAAACATGGAAGCTGTGGTGTTAGAAAAAGCACCAAAGATTGCTGTATATTCCCCAAAAGGGAATCAACCATGGGATGATGCCGTAACCATGGTATTGACATATGCGGAAATTCCCTATGAAGTTGTGTATGACACAGAAGTGTTGAGCGACCAGCTTATTTTATACGATTGGTTGCATTTACACCACGAAGATTTTACAGGTCAGTATGGTAAATTCTACAGAGCCTATCGTGCTGCTCCTTGGTATATAGAAGAGAAGCAAAAATCTGAAGCCTTGGCAAAGGAGCTAGGTTATAATAAAGTTTCAGAAGAAAAAGGAGACGTTGCTTTAAAAATACGAGATTATGTAGTTGGTGGTGGTTTTATGTTTGCAATGTGTAGTGCCACGGACAGTTTTGATATTGCTCTTTCGGCAGAAGGCGTAGATATTTGTGAGCCGATGTTCGATGGTGACCCTAGCGAACCAGGCTATCAAAGTAAGATAGATTACAGCAAAACCATGGCATTTGCCGATTTTATATTAGAACGTAGCCCTATGGTCTATGAGTTTTCGTCTATCGATATGACGGCAAAACGAAGAATACCAAAAGAAACTGATTATTTTACTTTGATGGATTATTCGGCCAAATGGGATCCAATTCCTACTATGTTGGTGCAAAACCATACGTCTTTAGTAAAAGGATTTATGGGACAAACTACTTCGTATAAAAGAGATGAAGTAAAATCAAACGTATTAGTGATGGGCGAAAATAAAACCAATGGTGAGGCTCGCTACATTCACGGTATAAAAGGGAAAGGTTTTTTTACTTTTTACGGTGGTCACGATCCAGAAGATTATCAACATAGAGTAGGGGATGCCAAAACAGAATTGGCATTGCATCCCAATTCTCCGGGATATCGTTTGATACTAAACAACGTATTGTTTCCAGCGGCTAAAAAGAAAAAGCAGAAGACTTAAACAAGCTTTAGTCTTTCCGAAGAAGGGCATGACGAGGAATTGCATATGAGTGAATGGGCGGTTTAATGAAAAGCAGACCTTGAAAAGAGGGTTTAAAGAGTGGGAGGTGATTTCTCCTACCGTCGAAATGACTGTCCTTGTTTCCGAAGGAGAATAGGGCTGAGGAATCTCACCTGAGTGAATAGACATTACGTTAAATGAAAGCAAACCTTAAAAAGTGAGATGTAATTTCTCCTATTATTAAAGGATATAATAAAAAAGAGCCGCTCAATTAGAGCGGCTCTTTCTGTATAGTGAAATAAATACAGTTTATAAATTTACTTTACTTTCTCTACAATTGCTTTGAAAGCTTCAGGATGGTTCATTGCTAAATCTGCAAGTACCTTTCGGTTCAATTCGATTTCGTTAGCTTTTAACTGTCCCATAAATTTTGAATAAGACATCCCATGTTGGCGTGCGCCAGCATTAATACGTGTGATCCATAAGGATCTAAAATTTCTCTTCTTTGCACGACGGTCGCGGTACGAATACTGCATTGCTTTATCAACAGCATTCTTGGCAATCGTCCATACATTTTTACGTCTTCCAAAGTAACCTTTGGCATGCTTCATTACCTTTTTTCTTCGGGCTCTTGAAGCAACTGAATTTACTGATCTTGGCATAATTTTAATTGTTTTTTGTAGCAGGCGGTCATTTAGACACTTTGGTTACATTAAGTAGCCATACTCCAGGGTTTAAATAATTTGTTTTAACCGGTTAAGCGGCTTACTTCATACGAAGCATTTGCTTAACATTGCTCTCATCTGCTTTATCAACTAAACCATCATGAGTCAATTTAAGCTTACGTTTTTTAGACTTCTTTGTTAAGATATGACTTTTAAACGCGTGCTTTCTTTTAATTTTACCAGTACCGGTAACTTTAAATCGCTTTTTAGCACTGGATTTTGTTTTTTGTTTTGGCATGTCTGCTTCTTTTATCTATTTATTTCACTTTATTTTCAACGCTTTTCCATACAAAAACCAAGACACTTTACTGTCCTGGAAGATGATCGGAATCGAAGCGTGTTATTTCGATTTCTTAGTAGGAGCAAGGAACATAATCATTCGTTTACCCTCTAGTTTTGGCATTTGTTCTACTTTACCAACTTCTTCTAGATCTTGAGCAAGGCGTAATAATAATATTTCTCCTTTATCCTTATATATGATGGATCGTCCCTTGAAAAAGACATATGCTTTTAGTTTCGCTCCATCTTTTAAAAACTTCTCTGCGTGGTTCTTCTTAAATTCGTAATCGTGATCGTCGGTATTTGGACCAAAACGGATCTCTTTTACAACAACTTTTGAAGCTTTTGCTTTTAAAGCTTTTTCTCTCTTTTTTTGCTCGTAGACAAATTTCTTGTAGTCCATCACTTTACAAACAGGAGGCTTGGCATCAGGAGATATCTCTACTAAATCCAGTCCCATTTCTTGTGCGATTTCCAATGCTTTGTTGGTTGGATATACATCCATTTCCACATTGTCGCCTACAAGGCGTACTTCGTCTGCCCGAATCTTCTTATTGATTCGGTGTTGATCTTCTTTTATGACCCTTCTTGGGCCTCTACTTCTTTTTCTTCGTATTGCTATGGCTATAAATTATTATGGTTAAACATTAAAATCTACAATATTATTTTCAATTTCCTTGTTAATTAATTCAGAAAACTTCTCAACGGTCATATTTCCTATGTCTCCGTCGCTATGTTTCCGTACAGAAACTGTACCATCTTTTTCTTCCTGCTCACCAACAATGAGCATATATGGTATTTTATTCATTTCAGATTCCCGAATTTTCTTCCCTATGGTTTCATTTCGGTTATCAACAAGGGCGCGAATTTCGTTATTTTCAAGCGAATTTAAAACTTTTTGAGCGTATTTTTCATATTTTTCACTTAAAGATAATATAGCAACTTGCTCGGGCATAAGCCATAAAGGGAAATTACCCCCTGTGTGCTCTAGTAAAATGGCTACAAATCGCTCTAAACTACCAAACGGAGCCCGGTGAATCATAATAGGTCTGTGTAGCTCATTGTCACTGCCTTTGTAAGTTAACTCAAATCGCTCAGGTAAGTTGTAATCTACTTGTATAGTACCTAATTGCCAGCTTCTACCTAAGGCATCCTTCACCATAAAGTCTAGTTTGGGGCCGTAAAAAGCAGCTTCGCCAGTTTCAACTTTATAATCCAATCCTTTTTCTTTTGCAGCATTTAGGATTGCATTTTCAGCTTTCTCCCAGTTTTCAAGAGCACCAATATATTTTTCTGGCTTCTCAGGATCTCGTAATGATACTTGCGCAGTAAAGTTTTCAAATCCTAGTGAGCCGAATACATATAACACAAGGTCTATAACCTTCTTAAACTCTTCATCCAATTGATCTGGAGTACAAAATATATGTGCATCATCTTGTGTAAATCCACGTACACGAGTTAAGCCATGTAATTCACCACTTTGTTCGTAGCGGTAAACCGTCCCAAACTCAGCAAAACGCTTCGGTAAATCTTTATAAGACCAAGGTTTGCTATTGTAAATCTCACAGTGATGTGGGCAGTTCATAGGTTTTAATAAAAACTCCTCATCATCGTTTGGTGTTTTTATAGGCTGAAAACTATCTTCTCCATATTTTGCGTAATGACCAGACGTAACATAAAGTTCTTTTTGGCCAATATGCGGAGAAACAACCATCTCGTAACCCGCTTTTTTCTGAGCTTTTTTAAGGAAGTTCTCTAAGCGTTCTCTAAGAGCAGCGCCTTTAGGAAGCCATAATGGCAAACCTTGACCTACTTTCTGTGAAAACGTAAACAATTCAAGTTCTTTCCCAAGCTTTCTATGATCTCTCTTCTTGGCTTCTTCTAATAAAGCAAGATACTCCTTAAGCTCTTTTTGCTTCGGAAAAGTAACGCCGTAAATACGTGTTAATTGCGTATTGTTTTCGTCACCACGCCAATATGCGCCAGCGATACTCATCAATTTTACGGCTTTTACAATACCGGTATTAGGAATGTGGCCGCCACGGCATAAATCAGTAAACGTATCATGATCACAAAAAGTGATGGTCCCGTCTTCAAGGTTTTCAATTAATTCAACCTTATATTCGTTATGTTGCTTTTTATAATAATCTAATGCGTCGGCTTTAGAAGATTCTCGCATAGAAAACTCATGCTTTCCACGAGCAATTTCTAACATCTTCTTTTCGATGGCAGGGAGATCCTTTTCCGAAACAGTATGCTCACCAAAATCTACATCATAATAAAACCCTGTATCAATAGCCGGTCCAATTGTTAGTTTAGCACCAGGATACAATTCTTCCAATGCCTGTGCAAGAATGTGGGCAGAAGAATGCCAAAAGGCTTTTTTGCCTTCATCATCTCTCCATGTATATAAAACAAGGCTGCCGTCTTCAGTAAGTGGCGTACTGGTTTCTACGGTTTCTTCATTAAAGGAAGCCGAAATAACATTTCTAGCTAATCCTTCGCTTATGCTTTTTGCTACATCCATGGGAGTAACGCCAGTATCAAATTCTTTTACACTTCCGTCCGGTAAGGTAATGCGTATCATATTAAAGTAATTTATTAAGTAACAAAGATACTACTGTTTTAAAAGTCTCACAATATACAAGGGTTTAGTTTTCCTTGAAAATAACCAACATGCTATAATTAGTTTATAATTGTCAATTAATATGGCTTGTTTGTGTAAGAGAAAGGGGGGAGAGAGTGTCTCCGAGGTTTAAAACCTAATATCTCTTAGCGCAGCGGCCCCCATGTCTTTTATGTGGGCGTTCTCTTTTCTTGTAGAAAAAACAAGAAAAGGGCAGGCTTTCGTCAGTCGCTTTTTTAAAGCTATGGAGCTTTAAAAAGAGCTCCAACAAAGACTCAATCCCTAACGCAAAGTAATTCGACCAAAAATTGTATATATATTAAGGTATAAAGGGGTAATAAAAAGCGTGGATTTAATTTCTGTATTAAATTAAAACAAATCAACTACTTAGCTAATCAGGTTTAAAAAACTTTAAAAAAAGGCTATCTTTTATTTGTAGAAGTGGAAAAGCAATGTATCTTTGCACCCGCTTACAGAAACAACGTAAGATGTTTTTAAAAGCAAATAACGTTCTTTAAAATTCTTGAAAATAAACTTTTAAAAAGTATTGCAGGTTTAAAAAACTGTTGTACATTTGCACCCGCTTAACGAAACAATTAAAATTGAATCAAAAAGCAAAAAAAACGCTCTTAAAAATATTTTGAAATAAATTTTTAAAAAGTGTTGCAGGTTTAAAAAACTGTTGTACATTTGCACCCGCTTAACGAAGCAATTAAAATTGAATCAAAAAGCAAAAAAAAACGCTCTTAAAAAAAGTTTAAAAAAACTTAAAAAAAGTTTTGGTTGGAAAGAAAAAAAGAGTGTATATTTGCAGCCGCTTACAACGGTAAGCAAGTTCTTAAACAGACGAAAGGAGTAGTAATTACGGTGGTTCA
>Ga0209344_10002617_pt1 | contig 19550 bp, 21 predicted proteins | sample Cruoilmetagenom6_FD_187293 | JGI IMG/M metagenome (GOLD analysis project Ga0209344, IMG submission 187293) | Oil polluted marine microbial communities from Coal Oil Point, Santa Barbara, California, USA - Santa Barbara Oil Seep Sample 6 (SPAdes)... | ecosystem: Environmental > Aquatic > Marine... | reverse complement strand
CGTGGAAATCACTGCCTAAATCAAGCATCCATTGAATTTTTTCACCTTCAAAGCCGGAAAATATCGGCACCCCCAATACCTCAAAAGTGCGGCCGGAACCATACTGCCTAATCAAAGCCAGGATTGGTATGGTGATAACTAACAGATACATGGTCATGTGCCCCAGCTTTGAGAGAAAACTGACCGATGATGGCCGATTAGATCGATTAACAAGCGCCCACACCAACCGCAGCAATATCAATACCAGCAATATCACGCCCAAAGTCTTATGGGTTGGCCAAAAGAACGCTTCAATGGCCGTGTCTTCAAAAAAATATCGAGATGATGCGCTTAAAAATTGCCACAATATCAGTAGCGCCATGCCCCAATGTAACACCTGACTAACCACGCCATAACGCTCAGTGCTGTCTTTTAATGCCATTCATTGTCTCCATTATTAATGTTAAGTGCCTTTAAGATGAGCGTAATATAGCATATCTGGGAGATACTTTAATAACACTTAAATGGACTGGTCCCAGTAAGGTTGTTCGCCAAAGCGCTCAGCTAAAAAGTCAATTAAATGCCGACAGCGTTGTGACAAGAAACGATTTTTTGGATAGACCGCATAGGCATTTAAGGTGGGTAATTGATAATCTTGAAGCACACACACCAATTCACCGCTGACTAACTTTTGGTGGGCGATAAACGTTGGAATATGAATCAGACCATGATCTTTTGCTGCCATCGCGACTAAAAAATCACCATTGGTGGCTTTTATTTTTGCGTTGATTGCGACGCTGTGCTTGTGACCTTGTGTGTCTGTTAAATGTAGCTTGCTCTCTTTACTCAGACCATATTGTAAAAATTCGTGTTCCTTTAAATCTTCCGGTACCTGAGGTGTGCCATTTTGATTTAAATATTCAGGACTGGCGCACAACACAAAACGAATCAGCGCCAATCGCCTGGCTTGATAACTGGAATCCTGCAATTCACGGATTCGAATGGCCAACTCATAGCCTTCTTCAACCAAATCAACGTGTCGATCGGAAAAATCCAGCTCAAAGTGCAAATCAGGATGTTCGAGGGTGAATTCATGAATCGCTTCACTTAAGTGCAATAGACCAAACGACAAGGGTGCGGTCATTTTGAGCGTGCCACCAATATGGGTCGGAGAGCCACCGGCTTGTTCATTCAAGGCATCAACTTTATTCAGAATACTGTTAGCGCGCTCGTAATACAGCTCGCCTGCTTCAGTGAGATTCGATTGGCGCGTGGTGCGACTGATTAACTGGCTGCCCAGGCGGGTTTCTAGCTCTTTTAAGCGTCGACTAACTGCTGACTTCGCGGTATTCAGTTGTTCGGCCGCTTTGGTGATGCTACCGGCCTCTACAATTCGCACGAACATCGCCATATCTTCTAATTGTCCCATTTAAATCACCTCTGATTGTTCTGAATACAAGAACTGTATTTTGTAATTATTGCGGTTTATCCTTTTTTAGTCAACAACTATAATGGTGACATTGATTAATTATATGGAGCAAACAATGAACACATTACAAAATTTTAGCGCACCCATTGGCCGAGTCTTTTTAGCCGCCATTTTTATTATGTCAGGTATCAGTAAAATAACCAACTATGCCGGCACCCAAGGCTATATGGAAGCCATGGGTGTACCCGGTGTTATGTTGCCCCTGGTGATTGCCCTTGAAGTGCTCGGTGGGATTGCCATCGTAATCGGCTTTAAAGCGCGTTTATTGGCTTTTTTAATGGCCGGGTTTAGTGCTGTTTCTGCGATTTTATTTCATGCCGATTTTGCCGATCAAACACAAATGACCATGTTTATGAAGAACATCGCCATCGCCGGTGGTTTTTTGATGATTGTGGCGCACGGTGCCGGTGCTTATTCACTGGATAATCGTCAGTCTAAAATCAGTCAATTACAACGGAGTTAATATGAAAACCATTTATCATGCAGCTGATTCCCGTGGTCATGCTGACCACGGTTGGCTGAAAAGTAAACACACATTCAGCTTTGCCAATTATTACAACCCTGAGCGTATGGGCTTCGGCGCATTACGCGTTATCAACGATGATTTTGTCATCGGTGGTCAGGGCTTTGGTAAGCATCCGCATCGCGATATGGAAATTATCAGCATTCCCTTGTCCGGAAAGCTCCGTCATGGTGATGACATGGGCAACCAGGGCATTATCAAAGCCGGTGAAATCCAGGTGATGTCTGCCGGCACCGGTATCACCCACAGTGAAATGAACGGTGATGCTCAAGAAGCGGTAAAATTTTTACAAATTTGGGTCATTCCGAATACAATGAACGTCAAACCACGCTATCAACAGTTGCGTTTGGCTGACATGATGCAGCCCAATGAATTCAATCAAGTACTGTCACCCAATCCGGATGATGCCGGGGTTTGGATTCATCAAAATGCCTGGTTTAGCCTGGGCGACTTTGATCAAGGCGTGAGCACAAGTTATCAATGGCATGAGGCTGGAAACGGTGTTTATGTGTTTGTTATTGATGGCCGGGTAAACATAAACGGTCAAACCTTGAATACGCGCGATGGCTTAGGTATTCAAGACATCCAAAACTTTACAATGGAAGCCGAACAAGAATCCCGTGTGCTTTTGATGGAAGTACCAATGCACGTTTAAGCAACACAATAAGAATTTAAAATTGGAGAATAGTATGACAATGAAAACCCTTAAACCACGTATGGCAGATGTTGGCGGCGTTCCGATTGCCCGATTATTGCCGAATATCGGTAAACAACCCATTGGTGCCTGGTGTTTTTTAGACCATGCCGGTCCGGCTGATTTTGATCATCAAGATCCGGGCATGCAGGTGGGCAGACACCCGCACACCAACTTGCAAACCTTCTCCTGGATGATATCCGGTGAAGTGTTGCACAAAGACAGTTTGGGGAACGAGCAAGTCATTACCAAAAACCAGGTTAACTTAATGACCGCCGGCACCGGATTAGACCAGGGCATCAGCCACACCGAGCAAAGTGTGTTTGCCGATACTGGCGGTTCTGCCGATGCCGGACGTCGTATTAATTTGGTGCAGCTCTGGGTTGCTCTGCCAACGGATCAAGAGATCGAACGCAGCTTTCATCATTACCCGGAAATGCCCAATTGGACAGAAAACAATGTCGAACTGTACTTAACCACAGGCCGTTATACGACTGCAGCCGGTGAAAGTCATAGCGCACCGACACTGCAGTATTCAAAGCTGGTGGGCATTGATGTGCATTTTTTACAAGACGACCAGCTCACATTAAACCTTGAGCCGGGCTTTGAATATGGGATTTTGGTGGTAGATGGTGCTTTTAATCATGACGGACAACAATTGAAACAAAACGAATTACTGCGTTTTGATGAAAGCGATATCAGCGACCCAAAAGGCATCACAATCAGCGCCAAAAAAGGCACACGACTGATGTTTATTGGCGGCGAGCCGCTCAATCAAAAAGTACTCCTGTGGTGGAATTTCGTGGCCGATAACAAGACCGATATCGAGCAATCCATCAGCGATTGGAATTCAGGTCATGCGCGCTTTGGCGATGTTGATTCCAACTTGAAAAGACTCCCTGCACCGCCTTTACCACAAGGATTTAAAGGCTAACTCACACTTACAATTTATTTGGATTTATACAGAACATAATATTGGAGAAACCCATGTCAAAATTACAAAACTTACAACAACTGGCCGAAGATCGGCGATCGATTTATGCCTTAAGCAAGCAATTACCGGTGGCTAAGGAAGAAATCATTCAATTGGTTGAACACACTCTATTACACACCCCATCGGCTTTTAATTCGCAGTCAACGCGTATCATGATCTTGTTTGGTGAGGACCACGAAAAACTCTGGAAAATCACCGAGGACACCTTACGCGGTATCGTCAATGATGATGAAAAATTTAAACCCACTCAAGAAAAAATTGAGGGTTTTAAAGCCGGTGCCGGTACCATATTATTCTACGAAGACCAAAGCGTGGTAAAAGACTTACAAGAGAATTTTGCCCTGTATGCCGATAAATTTCCCGATTGGTCGCACCACACCAGCGGTATGCACCAGTATGTGATTTGGACCAAATTAGCCGGATTGGGTATTGGCGCCAACTTACAGCATTACAATCCGGTGATTGATGAACAAGTGGCTGAAACCTGGGACGTGGATAAAAACTGGAATTTAGTCGCGCAAATGGTCTTCGGCGGCATCGAACAAACCGCCGGTGACAAATCATTTGAACCCATAGAAAAACGCTTAAAAGTGCATGGTTAACGCTAAAAGCCTGATGAGACCCCTGCTATAGTGAGTCAATAATCAGGCGGGGTCTTATTTTAAGTAAGTGTTTATTAAGCAAGAACAAATGACAAATATAGCTTTACTGGTTATAAAATTTTTCTAAAAATTGGATCCAGGCTTAGGGATGTGATGTAATAACAGAGGATTTTGCATCAATTTATGAATCAAGTTAGGTCAAAATGAAATCGACAACAGCCGTTCCTTATATCAGTGAAGACGACCATGTCATTTTATTTGATGGCGTCTGTAAACTGTGTCACGGCTGGAGTCGATTTATTATTAAACATGATCGCAAGCATGTTTTTAAGTTAGCCACGGTTCAGTCAGTGCAGGGTCAGGCAATTCTTCAGCATTTTGGTCTGCCGACAGATCATTTTGATACCATGTTATATATTGAAAACCATCAGGCTTTCGAGAAAAGTGCCGCTTTTTTAAAAGTCGTCAAAAAGCTGCCCTATCCCATTAAATTGCTACAGGTGTGTTATGTCGTTCCACGCTTTATTCGGGATTGGTTTTACGACCGGATTGCCTTGAATCGCTATCGTTTATTTGGCAAGTACAATAAGTGTTTATTGCCAACGGCTGATCATAACAGTCGGTTTCTTTAACCCGAATATTTCATGCAGAATAAAATTGATACAAAACGATTAAACCATATCAATTTAGTGGCGCGTAGTGCTTTGGTATTTATGTTCCTTTATCAAGGTTTGATTCCAAAAATACTGTTTCCAAGCGATGTAGAATTGATGTTGGTACAGCTTCATAATTTGCCAATTGATGCCATCATAATCTCAAGGATCGGTGGTGTTTTAGAAATTATCCTGGCCGGCTTACTTATTTTTATGCGACGTTCTTTGGTTCCTGTTTATATGGCTGTCATTTTATTAATGGTGCTTTTAATCGATGTTGCAGTTATCAAGCCTGAGCTGTTGGTTGATGCTTTCAATCCGGCGAGTATCAATATGGTCTCTTTGGCGCTTTGTTGGATTGTGGCGATTTCTCATCAAGGAAAAGAGCGTAACGGCTGAAGCCAACAAACTCAGCAAACAACATTACTCCGCTGTCACCGACTTGGCCAAATTCCGTGGTTGATCGACATCATGCCGTGCAATACCGTCGCATGGTAGCTGAGTAATTTTAAGGCCACTTTATACACAATCAGTGAAGTAAAGTTGCCATTCATAATTTTCGTTTGGCTTCATGTCTCAATTCATTGCTTTTAACATAAGTGGCATTTATCCCGCACAGCAAGATAAGTCTTTCACATTTTTATGGAAGGTCTGCGCACACAGTTTGAGTCCTTCGACCATGGTCAGGTAAGGAAATAAAAGTTCAGCTAAGTCATCCACGGTCATCTTATTATGAATGGCTAAGACCCCCGATTGAATCATCTCGCCGGCATTGGCTGCCAGAATCTGTATGCCAACTATCTGCATGTCATCTTCATTGGCAACTATTTTCACAAAGCCATGGGTATCAAAATTTACCAATGCCCTTGGAACATGTTCAAGCTCTAAGAGCCTGGATTTGGTTTTCAAACCGATGGCTTTGGCTTGGTCCTCTGACAAACCAACTGTAGCAACTTGTGGGTCACTAAAAATTACCGCTGGCATGGTTGATAAATCAAGTTTGGCATCTCCACCGAACATATTTATAGCCGCACGCGTTCCTGCTGCAGCTGCCACATATACAAATTGAGGCATGTTACAGCAGTCACCAACAGCGTATACGTTTTTAATATTAGTCTGCAAATGATCATTGACCTCAATAGCACCTTGAGGATCGGTTTTAATACCGACATTTTCTAACATCAGTTGTTTAGTGTTAGCGGAACGTCCGGTTGCAATTAACAGGCGGTCGCATACCAGGTTTTCTTCATTTAATTTTAGATGGAATTGATTACCATGAAATGTAACTTCATCAGCTTGGGTATGTAATAAGATACGCATTCCTTCTTTTTCCAATGCCTGCTGTAAACCCTGACCCAATTCAGAATCTTCACCATAAAGTAATGTGTGCCTGGCAAGCAATGTCACTTCAGAACCCAATCGTTGATAGGCTTGGGCAATCTCAACGGCGACCACAGATGAACCTATTACGGCTAATTTTTCTGGCATTGTTTTTGCCATCAAAGCTTCTGTAGAAGTCCAATAAGGTACAGATGACAACCCATTAATGGGTGGAATATAAGGTTTGGCACCGGTGGCAATTAATATTTTATCCGCACATAATTCCTCTATTGCGCCATCAGGTTTATTGATTTCAAGGGTATTGGCATCCTTAAATCGTGCAAATCCTTTGATTAATTGCAATGATGGATTATTTTCTAAAATGCTTTCATACTTGGCTTGTCTTAACTCATCAACTCTATTTTGTTGTTGATTCACCAGCAAAGACCTGTCTATGATTGGGTTGTGATCAGCCAAACCAACAAACGGATTATTTCTTTGATGCTTTGCTAAATGAGCCGAGCGAATCATAATTTTTGAAGGCACACACCCGACATTCACACAAGTGCCACCGATCACATCAGCGACTTCAATGATGGAAACCCTTGCACCTGCTTCGCTGGCTTGAATGGCGCAAGCAAATGCGCCTGAACCACTACCGATAATTGCTACGTGTATTTGTTTATTGGATCCTGTTGAATGACCATATGAACCTTCATTTTTCAGTGTCATAATTTTTTCTTGATCAATTTCGCTGGGTAGCCTGCGTTTGCAGATGCCAGTTCAATGGCTTCAGGATTGGTTTGGCTTGGGTCATAAATGACTGTAGCCGTTTTTGTTTCATAATCAACGTGAGCATCCATCACACCTTCCACTTGTTCGATGGCTTTACGCACTGTAATGTGACACATTTTACAAGTCATGTTGTTGACTGCAAAAATATCCGTGTGCTGGTTAATGTTTTGATTTTCCGCAAAACCATTCAAACTCACGAAGATTAAGCTCAATAATAAAGCCGTTCTTTTCAATGTTTTCATCGTTATCACTCCAGAAAAATGGTTAACCGATAATTACATCGGCATAATAAGGAAAGCTGACCATTGCCAACAAGATAGGGGCAATGATCCAAAATAAGATCTTTTGCTTTTTCACAGCATGTGATTTTTCACAGACAGAACCATCCTCACAATTTTGTGGCACCAGGTAAAGTTTTCTGAATGCGAAGAAAAGAATCAATACGGTTAAGGCGGTTAAATAAGGACTGTAGGGTTCCATTGCAGTCAATGTGCCAATCCAGGCACCGCTTATCCCCAATGTTAAGAGCAATAATGGGCCGATGCAACATACGCTTGCACCAATAGCCGCTAACCCAGCAGCCATTAAGGTCTTATTATTTGATGTCATGTGTACACTTCAATTTAAAGAACACGTGTATTGTACAGCCCGTACCTAAGTACAGAGTCAAGTCGATTTTGTTAAAGAATCAATGAGGGCACAATGTGATGTGTTTTCAGTCTCATAACATGCGTTGATTAAACCATCGAGTTCTTTCTTCATGGCTTTTAAATCATTCAACTGATGAATGATTTTTTGCCTTTTTTCAATGGCCAATATCTGAACATCATGACAATTACCTTCCCCAAGGTTTAACAATTCTTTAATCTCAGCAAGTGAAAATCCCAACTGCTGAGTTCGCTTAATAAATTTAATGGTATTGACCATGATTACATCATATTGCCTAAAACCGGATTGAGGTTTGGTGGGTTCTTTAATCAGATTTATTCTTTGGTAATAACGAATGGTTTCTACATTAACACCGGCTTGTTTCGCCAGTTTTCCAATCGTTAGTTGATGATGTATGACCATAGTTTAATGAACGCTGAGAAGATAGGTTTTATATTATAAACCATGTACCTGCATACGGTTTCAATCATTCAAAGACAAGGCTTAGGTTTTTTCAATCAGGGATTACGCCAATAAAAAAATCAAATAGCCCTGAGCAAAGTTAGCTTAATAATTTCATAATGTATTGATGAATAAAATAACCCAGAATCAGGAGAATAAGCCCAAGAACGTAGGTGCCGATGAAATCCAGTTTAAGCTTATCTGAGACGAAAAAGGGTAAAAAAAACAAATAGGAAATCGGTACCGCCACAAAAATACTTTTGGCGAAGGTGATGGCGGCACCACTGTCACGGGTTTCTGCGTAAGTGAATATCAGCGCCAGCATTGAGGCGATGGGCAGGGCGATAATAAACCCTGCCAGCGCCGGTTTCTTTTGTGCCAGCCAGGATGTGAAGACAATAACACTGGCAACAATAAGGACCTTTAATACCGGAAATAAGTATGACATTCCAATCCCCTATACTCTTTATTCAGACACTGATATAAAATCGCCTGTTCTGGATAAAATCACGTCCAAATCTGCGGCATCAGAATCATCATTTTTTTGTTGAAAAGTGATTTTCCAGACCTGTCTGCCATTCATTCTCTCCAAAGTAGCTGTAGTTGACTCAACTGATACCCAGGAATCGTTAATTTCTTGACTGTCTATCTTATCACGCACGACATTCGTGGCAATCTTAATGGCTTCTGATTGTGAAATGTTCATTACCTGCATTTGATCATGGTTTTGGTGGGCAATGGCCAAAGCAGTCATCGACAAAAGCCCGGTGATGATGCATATTTTAATGATTTTCATGGTTTCTCCTATATGTTGATAAAATTTTGATGGTTATTGTTTAAGACCTATCACTTGATAGTTTCCTGAGGTTTCTAATTCAATGGTGATATCTTCGCTTGAATTATTTTTCCAGTACCAGCCGTGTGAACCGGCAAATGGCATGGTGGCTGAGCCTTGCATTTCATGACTGGTTGCGATGGAATAACTTTCAAAATAGCCGCTGGTATCTCCAGCCGGTTCGCCATGAAAGTCAAAATAAAGATTCGTCGCATCAATTGTTTTCCATTTATAACTTAAGTGACCGAATTCTTTTAGATTGAATTTGTATTCAATGCCTTTATTGGCGGGTACGGTCACTTTAATCTTATCTTGTCTAAATTGAAATGAATCTGGTGCTTCTTTATTTGCACTGTCACGCTGACTTATTTCTGTTTCAGAAACCGATTCTGATAAAACAGTCAGTCCTAACTTCTGCCCCACGCCCGTGGGGTCGATGTTATATTCAGCAGGCAGTATCACTGTAAAGTAAATCAACAGGGATAATGCCACTGCAGTGATGGTGGCAATCAGTAATGTCTTGTTTGTTGCCGTCGGTATTTCGTTGTTTTGTTTCATTGTATTCTCTTGTTTATTCATTAATTCAAGTAATAACCGGTCAACTGGTACATAACCAGCAACATACCTGCCGCCATTAATAAGGTATTGGTGAGTCCTGAAAATTTAAGATAACTGTCGAATTTTCGCCAAAAACTCAAGACAATGAGCACAAAGCCTAAAGCCAGGATTTGGCCTATTTCAACCCCCACATTGAATGCCAGTAAGTTGGCTAACAGCCCTGTTCTTTCCAGTTCAAACTCTTGCAGCTTTGTGGCCAAGCCAAAACCGTGAAATAAACCAAAAATTAAGACCGCTATTTTTGTATTGGGTTGAAAGCCGATGAGTTTTTTAAAGCCCCCCAGGTTATCGAAGCCTTTATAGATAATTGAGAAGCCAATAATGGCATCAATTAGATAGGGATTAACCTGAATATCATTAAAAGCCCCCAGCAATAAAGTGGTGCTGTGACCTAAGGTAAATAAGCTAACATAAATCAGAACGTCTTTTGTCCTGAACAGGAAAAATATCACACCCACTAAAAATAAAATGTGATCATAGCCGGTGATCATGTGCTTGGCACCAATATACATAAATGGGATGATGGCCATGCCCTTATTGGTGAGTAGGAATGTTTTGGTGGCAGAATCCACTCCATGAGCCCAGGCTGTGATTGAGAGGGTTAAACCCAATAAGAGCAGCCCTAATTGCCACTTCTTTTTACGCACATTATTCATCGTGCTTGCACTCCTTTTTCTGCCCTGGCTGAACGCTTATTAACCATAAAATAAAACGCCGGCAACACAACCAAGGTTAATAAGGTTGAAGAGATGACGCCTCCAATGACAACGGTGGCCAAGGGTCTTTGTACCTCTGAGCCAATACCGGTATTCAATGCCATGGGAATGAAACCCAATGAAGCAACCAATGCCGTTGTTATCACCGGTCGTAAGCGAGTTAAGGCGCCTTTTATAATGGCTTGATTCAATTCCAAGCCTTGTTTAAGCAAATCACGGATAAACGAGACCATCACCAAGCCATTGAGAATGGCAATGCCGGATAGCGCGATAAACCCGACTGCGGCTGAAATTGAAAATGGAATATCTCTCAGTATCAAGGCAAGCACCCCACCAGTTAAGGCCAAAGGCACACCGGTGAAAATAACCAAGGTATCTTTGAATGAGCCTAAAGCAAACAATAGCAGAACCAGAATGAGCAGCAAGGTAATCGGTACAACCACCGACAATCTATTGGAAGCTGACTGTAATTTTTGATAGGTACCGCCATATTCAACCCAATAACCTGCCGGAATGACCACATTGTCATTCACTGACTGTTTAACATCACTGACAAAACTGCCTAAATCTCGCCCCCGGACATTGGCAGTCACAACGACACGTCTTTTACCATTTTCACGGTACACCTGGTTATAACCCAGTTCCAATTCAACTGTCGCCAATTCTTTTAATGGAACATAATCATTTTTTGTTCTTTGTATGGGCAGATTGCCGATGGCATCAGCATCCTGGCGCACTTGCTCGGGCAATCGAACAACTATTTCTGTGCGCCTGTCACCCTCATAAAACAAACCCGCAGATTGTCCCCCCATGGCCACAGCCAGTTGGTCTTGTACTTGGCTCATGCTTAGACCATATTGGGCAAGCACCGTTCTTTTGGGTTTAATGGTTAATATAGGTAAACCGGTGGTCTGCTCAACCGCAATGTCGGCAATACCATCAATTTGTGTAATGCTTTTTTCTATTTCGTCACCCAATGCAATGAGTTGGTCAAAGTCATCACCAAAGACTTTAATGGCCAGCTCTGCCCGAACACCGGACAGGAGCTCATTAAAGCGCATTTGAATGGGCTGTAAAAACTCGTACCGGTTACCCGGTATTTGTTCAACCAAAGCAGATAATTCAGCAATCAAATCATTCTTGCTCTTTTTGGGGTTTGGCCATTCATCACGGGGTTTTAAGATAATAAAGTTATCAGCCACACTCGGCGGGACGGCATCAGTGGCCACTTCGGCGGTACCTATTTTTGTGAACACACGTTTAACTTCGGGTAATTCTTTTATTTTTTCTTCTAATGATTCTTGTAAAGCAATGGCCTGTTCAAGCGATGTACCCGGAATTCGCAGTGCATGCATGGCAATGTCACCTTCATCAAGATCAGGCACAAATTCACTGCCTAATTGAGTCGCTGCCAAACCAGTTAACAACACCAAGCCTGTGGCAATCAATAACACCAGCCATCTGAGTTTTAGCGAAAGCTCAAGAACCGGCTTATAGATTGCGCTTAAAAACGACATCAATTTGTTCTCAGATTCCTTGACAGACTTTTTAAAAAACAATGCAATACAAGCCGGGATTAAAGTGACTGAAAGCACCATTGAACTGAGTAATGCAATAACGACCGTAATGGCCATAGGGTGAAACATTTTACCTTCAACACCAGACAGCGCAAAAATAGGTATATACACAGCGGTGATAATAAACACCCCAAATAAAGCCGGTTTAATGACTTCCCGGGTGGCACTGAACACAATTGTGAGTCTTTCATTTAAAGTTATACCACCTTTTTTATAGGCCTGGCTTAACCTGCGCAGACAGTTTTCGACAATAATGATGGCACCATCAACCAGCAAACCAAAATCCAAAGCCCCTAAACTCATTAAATTGGCACTCACTTTGGTTTGCACCATACCTGTGATGGTCATTAACATGGCAATGGGAATAACCGCTGCGGTTAAGAGCGCCGCTCTAAAGTTGCCCAATAAAAGAAATAAAATAACAATAACCAATAAAGCGCCTTCAAGTAAGTTGGTTTGCACAGTGGTCAATGTTTTATCAACCAACTCAGTCCGGTCATAGACAGCTGTGGCAACAATCCCTTCCGGTAATGATGTTTTGATTTCTTCAAGCTTCTCAGCCACCGCATTGGCCACCGTTCGGCTATTTTCACCGATCAGCATAAATACCGTACTCATAACAACTTCACGACCGTTCTGGGTCGCTGCTCCTGTTCTGAGTTCTTGGCTTATACGGACATTGGCAACATCTTTCACGCGTATCGGAGCGCCCTGAAAATCCGCCACATAGAGTTCTTCTAATTGATTAACTTGATCCGCCTGGCCTTCGACTCTTAATAACCACTGCGAACCATTGTTCTCAATAAATCCGACACCTCTGTTTTCATTGTTCTGGTTTATGGCATTCACTAAATCTGCTTGGGTTAAACCAAATGACAATAAATTGCTGTAATTAAGTTCAACCAGTATTTCTTTTTTAAATCCACCGATGGGATTGACTTCGACCACACCCGGCACTCTGAGTAGTTGCGGCCTGATAATCCAATCATGGACAGTGCGTAAATCCATGGGCGTTATTTTTGTGCCATCTGGATTTTGCGCACCGGACTTCGCATCTACCGTGAACATAAATATTTCACCCAATCCGGTGGCGATTGGACCGAGAGCCGGTTCTAATCCTTTCGGCAAAGAACCACTGGCCGCATTTAAACGTTCATTGACTAACTGCCTTGCAAAGTAGATGTCAGTGCCTTCATTAAAAATAATGGTTACCTGGGAAAGACCGTAGCGTGATACGGACCGGGTATAGTGCAGATTGGGCAAACCCGCCATGGCTGTTTCAACCGGATAACTGACACGCTGCTCCACTTCTAAAGGCGTATATCCGGGAGCTTCGGTGTTAATTACCACCTGCACATCTGTGATATCCGGAACCGCATCAATTGGCAATTTTGTAAAATTCCAAGCGCCAAGACCACAGACTCCCAACACCAGTAACAAAATTAAATAGGGACGAGATATGGATTTTTTAATGATGTAATTAAGCATTTAAATGGTCCTTAGTGATCGTGAGACGCGCCTGATTTTTCAATATCAGCTTTGATGACATAACTATTTTCAGATACATATTTTGCACCGGTTTTGAGCCCACCCAGCACTTCAACCCATTCTCCCGCAGACCGTCCTAACTCAAGCATCCTGACTTCATATTCATTGCCAATTTTTTCATACACAACGGTAAAGTCCCTGAATGATTGCAGACCAGATTTCTTGACCGCCAGGTCAACAACGTAATCGGCTATTTGAATATCGGCGGTCACGAAAGCACCAGTCGCTAAACTGTTATCCTTATTGGAAACATCAGCGCGTACGAGGACTGATTGATTGGGCTCTACAAACTGATTAATTTGTACGATTTGTCCATTTAATACATCCTCATGACCTTGTACCTTTATTGTGACATCCGTATTGAGCTTAATTTTTTCGCGGTCAGAGGGGAACACCGATAATTCAGCATACAAGCGGCTGTTATCAACTATTTTCATCAAAACCCTGCCGTTAGTTTGTTCGCCAGCATTAGCATGGATACTTTGAACAACACCATTAAGAGGTGATTTAATCTGATAAGGCCGCAAACTCTCATTACTTTCGATACTTACTAACGGCTGGCCTTGTTTAACGGATTCGCCTAATTGCACATTCAGCGATTTAATCTCACCGGCAAAACGGGCTGATATGTTTCTGACATTTTTAGGCTTATTTGTCAATCTGCCATAAACTTGAATGGTTTCTTTTAAGGTCTCTGAACCAGCTGTTGATATTCCAATACCCAAGGCCTCTGCAACCTTCGGTTCAATTTCAGTTCGACCTTCAAAATTATCGTATTGCCAGGTGTGTGTTTGGTCTTGATATTTGGCTGTCACCGAAACTTGAAATGAATGCGGTTCGTATATTTCCATATCACCCCGTAAAAAATCATTTTCCGGTTTGAAATTAATGTGATCTTCAATGCCACCCAATCGGGTCAAAACCACTTTTAATTCAACCTGTTCAGGTGGGAGTAACTGATCATCTTTGGTAACCCAAACCCTAAATTCAGGTGGCACGCCTTTTTCAAAAATAGCCAGCTCGACAATGAAATCATCATCGATGAGTAAACGGCCATTGTTCGGTCCTTTTTGGACTTCTTCGGATTTTTCCTCGTCCGGGTTGGTGGCGGCTTGTCCACTGTTGACCTGTAAATACATCAGACTAAGCGACAGCAAAAATAGGTGAGATAGACGTTTCATGTTTACTTTCCTTCGGAGTTTGAGAATAATTGAGAACCCGTTATGGCTTCAATTTCTATTTTGTTGAGGTGGAAATTTAATCTGGCTTCAAGCAAAGTGAGTTGAGCATCAATCAAATCATCTTGAACATTTTTTAGATCCATGTAGCCATACCTACCCATCAAATAAGCCTCATTGGTTTTAACCTGGGCTGCTTTTAATTTCGGGATAATGTCAGCGGATAATTTTTCTGCTAAATGGCTGTTGTGCATCATCAATTGGTAAAAGGCATATAAAGACGTTTGTAGCGAAATTTTTAGCGACTCATGTTCACTGATTTGCTGTGACAAATTGGCCTTTATTTCCTCCACTTGAGCTGAACTTCTGTTGTTACCTCCAATTGGCCGGGTAAATCCTGCCACCAGTGACATATCATCGGTTCGTTCATTCCGTCGCAGACCCGTCATGAATTTCCAGCGCGGTTTATTTTCAGCAATGGCCAAATCAATTTTGGCTTCATGTATTCTTTCGATTGTAGCCAATTGTGCGAGTCGAGGATTTTTATTGAGCTGATGTTTTAATGACTCAAAACTGATTGGCTCATTATTGATAGCTAAACGACCCGTCAATACGGCCTCATTTAAGGATTGTTCACCCCATTGCGCCGCCAGTGATTTATAAGCAATTTGAATTTCATGCTTTAAATCGTCAGCAATTAATTTTTGTTGAGCAAGTTCAGCTTCCGCTCTCAGAAGATCTGCTTGAAAAGTCTTCCCTGCCGATACTTTTTTATTGATTTCATTAACAGCTGATTTAGAAAGTTTGATGGCTTCGTTAATGACATTCACTTGTTCCTGAAGTGCAAGCGCATTAATAAACAGCTTAGCCGTTTCATTGGCCAGCGCCAATCGTTTAATTTCCTCATTACTTGCTATCATTCCCTGTGAACTTTTAGCCAGGTTATATCGGCTTGATAAAAGCTCGTTTTCCATAACCCAAGAAACGCTAAGTGTACTTTGCATGCCACTGACACCTGCCAGGTCATTGCTGCCGGCAAAGTCTTCAACATTTAAATTTAGTTCCTTTCGTGTGGCTAAGGTGGACTGTTTAATCTTGCCTTCGCTGGCTGCATATTGATGCGTGAATGATTTTAACTCAGAGTTATTACTTAAGGTTTTATTGATTGCTTCAGAAAAGCTCAGTACCTTATCTGTTTCCTGACTATTGGCAATCGTGGCAAAACTGAACCACAGAAAAGCCACTAACAGCACATGACTGTTAAATCCAATAGACTTTAAACTGGCATAAAACCGATTGGCAATCGGTTTTTTTATGGCATGAATGGGGAAAAGAGTAATCATAATAATGTCCTACTTATGAAAGGATGTGTTCGATTAAATGATGCGCGGATGCAGCAAAATATGTGCAGGAAAAATTCAAAACAGGCACAATCATTACCATTGATAAAACGGGAAATGCTTTATCCGGTTCCGGAAGCAGAAGATATCTTATTCTGCGCTCTACTTCATCAAACCCATAATGACAGACTGCGTTTTGCGGGATGTGACTGGCTTCTGTATCAACCGATAATGATTTAACTTTTAACAGTGTTTCTGCTATCTTTGATTTATCCCTAATTTGAGATGTTATCGCTTGATCCGCACATTGTTCGATGCTTAAATTCATGGCAGTTTGAAATTTGATTGACGTATTTCTCGGGAAAATAGATGACAGCCATCTAAATAATAATTTTTTTAATGCGTCTTTATTTTGCAGATGTTCGTGTTCGTGTAAAAGAACGATGGCCAGTTCATCTGGATTAAGTGCTTTTTTTAGACCTGTGGTTATAAAAATTTGTGGTTTGAAATAACCACCCACAAAAGCCATGGGACTGTCGGTATCTAACAGGTAACTGTTATCTGAACCCAAATGCCCCATTGATTTAAGCACCTTTGTTTTTTGAATATTATTAAATAATTCCAGCCCTGATTTACCCAAAGCATAAACAACGATACAAACCACCAAGGAAGCTAAAACACCATGCCAACTCATCATATTGAATTCATCAACATGGTGCCAATGTATGCCCGGAATGATGTTCTGCCATGCATATAACTCAGCATCAAAAAAGACCAATGAAATTGCAGCGATTAAACCCACAAGCCATGGCATTAAAACCAGTGTCCAGAGTATTTTTTGGTAGGTTTTGGCTGCGTAGTTGATTTGTTTTTCGGCATTAATTCTGTGGTACGCACTGATTACAAAGACCGATAAAACCATCGCCAATGCCATGATCGTTATCATGTTTATGATCATAGCCGGTATGCCAGTCATCACGTGCTATCTGCCTCAGATTGTTTTTTCTTGTAATCTTGAATCAGCTGTTCAAGCTGTTTAATTTGATCTTCATTGAAATCATCAGAAAGTGAGGTAAATGCGGTAAATAAACTGTCTTCATTTTCATGGGTGAAGTCTTTGGCAACATTTTTGATTAATTCACCGATAAATTGCTTTCTGTTTTTAGCGGCATAATAACGATAGGCGTAACTTTCCTTTTCACGTTGCAACAGGCCTTTTTTAAACAATCGATCTAAAGTACTTTGAATGGTGTTCAATGAACCGCCTCTTTGTTTTTTAAACTCAGCGTAGACTTCTTTGGCGTCAGCTGTGTCAACTTCCCAAAAGTAATTTAATACAAGTTTTTCAAGTTCACCCAATTTCATCTATAAGCGACAATTTTAAAAGTTGGCCATTGTTACACGCATAAAACCGACTGTCAATCGGTTTTATGCGTGTTCAAATCAATTTTGTCACTTTAACTATTTATTCCACGGTCACAGATTTAGCCAAATTGCGCGGTTGATCGACATCGGTGCCGCGCAATACCGCCACATGGTAGCTGAGTAACTGTAAAGGCACATTAAAGACAATCGGTGAGGTGAATGAACCGCTGGCTTCCATTTCGATTAGATACGGTACGCGATCTTTAAGGCCGTGTTGACTTTTATGGTCGACAAAGACATACAATTCACCACCACGGGCGCGGACTTCTTCGATATTGGATTCCAGTTTTTCTAACAGTTCGTCATTAGGACAGACGGCAATCACCGGCATTTTATCGTCCACCAGCGCCAAGGGGCCGTGCTTGAGTTCACCGGCGGGATAGCCTTCGGCGTGGATATAAGAAATTTCCTTGAGCTTTAAAGCACCTTCTAAAGCAATTGGATAGTGCACGCCACGGCCTAAAAACAGGGCATGATCGCGTTGTACGATTTGCTCAGCAAAGACTTGAATCTGGTCATTGAGCAATAAAGACTGATTGATAATGCCCGGTAAGGTGCGCAGTTGGGTGGCTAAATTCTTACGGACTTTGGCATCAACATCCCGTAACTCAGCCAGCTTTAAGGTCAATAAAGCCATCACCGCTAACTGTGTGGTCAAGGCTTTGGTTGAGGCCACACCAATTTCCGGTCCGGCATGGGTCAAAATACATTCATCACTTTCCCGGTCCAGGGTTGAATTGGCAACATTACAGACCGCAAAAGTGGCCAGATAGCCGGCTTTTTTGGCGAAGCGCAACGCCGCCAAAGAATCCGCGGTTTCACCGGATTGAGAAATAGTCAGAAATAAGGTATCGGCCGGAATCACCGGTTTGCGATAGCGGTATTCACTGGCGATCTCAACCTGGGTGGGGATTTGGGTGATGGCTTCCAGCCAATAGCGTGCCACCATGCCGGCATGATAAGACGTGCCGCAGGCGACAATATGAATATGTTTGGTTTTGGCCAGTATCGCTTCGGCTTCAGTTGAAACAAAGCCATCGGCGATGGCATCATTAAACAAGCGATCGGCAATGGTGTTGGCCACGGCAATCGGCTGTTCATGAATTTCTTTCAGCATGTAATGGGCGTAGCCGTCCTTGGTCAGGGCTTCTGATGATAAAGTTACGGTTTTCAATTCACGGTCAACCACCTGTCCCGATTCATCATAGATTTCGCAGCTTTGCGCGGTAATTTCCACCACGTCGCCTTCTTCTAAATAATAGAACTGATCGGTTTGGCTGACCAAAGCCTGGACATCACTGGCCACATAATTGGCCTGCTCGCCGACACCAACCACTAAAGGACTGCCTTTACGGGCAGCAATAATCCTGGTTGGATCGGACATACAGACAATCGCCACCGCATAGGCCCCTTCCAGTTCACGTAAGGCTTTGTGACTGGCGGCGGAAAAATCTAAACCCTGGGATTGGTAATAATGAATCAAATGAACCAACGTCTCGGTGTCAGTCTCAGATTTAAAATGATAACCGGCGGCGGTTAATTTTTCCCGTAAGGGCCGGTAATTTTCAATGATGCCGTTATGCACCACGGCAATGGCATTGTCTGAATCATGGGGATGGGCATTGGCTGAGGTCGGCTCGCCATGAGTCGCCCAGCGGGTGTGACCGATTCCGACTTGACCGGTGACCGGTTTGGCTTCAATTTCGGCTCTTAAATTACTGAGTTTTCCCGCCTGTTTGCGAATGGCAATGCCCGCATTGGTAATAATGGCAATACCGGCCGAATCATAACCCCGGTATTCCAGGGTCTGCAGGCCATTCATAATAATATCGACCACAGGTTTTTCAGCCGCAACGGCAACGATTCCACACATATTATTTTTTACTCGGTTTTTGCCAGTCAGCAACGCTGCGCTGTCGGCTTCTGGATAAAGTTAACTGACCATCCGGGGCGTCTTTGGTGATGGTCGAACCGGCACCAATGGTGGCACCCGCGCCGATGGTAACCGGTGCCACCAACTGACTGTCAGAGCCGATAAAAGCGCCATCTTTAATGACCGTGGTGTATTTATTCACACCATCATAGTTACAGGTAATGGTACCGGCACCAATGTTCACATTATTGCCAATCTCCGCATCACCCAGATAACTTAGG
>Ga0209344_10002616_pt1 | contig 19564 bp, 21 predicted proteins | sample Cruoilmetagenom6_FD_187293 | JGI IMG/M metagenome (GOLD analysis project Ga0209344, IMG submission 187293) | Oil polluted marine microbial communities from Coal Oil Point, Santa Barbara, California, USA - Santa Barbara Oil Seep Sample 6 (SPAdes)... | ecosystem: Environmental > Aquatic > Marine... | reverse complement strand
GATGCCGTTGTTGCGGAAATAGGCGCGGGCAAAGTTGGTGTGCGCCTGTCACCAACCAACGCTGTTTTCGGGATATCTGATACCGATCCGGCGGCGATTTTTTCATATGCAGCGGCGCAACTCTCAACCCGAAACCTCGCTTACCTGCACGTGTTGGAACCCGCATTGGACAGCGGCAGCCCAATGGTCGTCGGCCTTCCCTCTGTCGCCCCTGCGCTGCGTGAAGTTTACGACGGCTTGATGATTCTCAATGGGTCACTGACACGGGAAACCGGGCAGGGGGCTCTTGCCTCGCAAGCGGCAGATGCGGTTGCCTACGGCGTCTCTTTTATCGCCAACCCCGACCTTGTAGCGCGGTTCAGAAATGACATCCCCCTGACAGATGCTAACCCCGATACATTCTATTCCGGTGGCGCCGAAGGTTACACGGACTATGCGCCCAAAGAACTGGAAACCGCCTAAGCTAATGTGATCGCGTCTTCTGCTTGAGGACGCGATCAAAGCTAAAAGTTCTCAAATAAGCCACTGCACCGTGCGACGAAGGTGCGCACTGCGCTAGATACCCAAAACACCAGATGTACCGAACCGGCTGTATTTTTGTAACTGACCGTCTCATGGCCATTCGAGCGCCGCAATTTGCATGGATTGCGCCGTGTTTTGGCGTATTTCGCCGCGTTTCGGGGGCGAAGCTACCCAATTTTACCGCGTCGTCGCCTAAAAATAACACCATTTGCCAATTATTCAGATGGCCAGACAAATGGTGAAGGCAGGTGGGAACATGTATAGCAATATAATTTACGCAATCGGCGGCAATCAGATGTCGATTACTGGTGGCCAAGACCTTTCTGGTGGACGCCACAGATGTAGCGCTCATTTGTTAGGGCAGGCGATTACCTTGGACGCTGACAGCTGGAAGGCAATCAATGTTTTGGGCGCCGACGGTGATTTGACAATCTCCGACAGCAGCCAAACGCTGATTGGCGCTCAGACATTTGACGGCATCTCATATGCTGACGGAACACAGATCAATGCCGAATACAAGCTGACGCTGCAGGATCCAGATGGCAAAACGTATTTGGTTGTGGGCTTTAACACCTGCGAACCAAGTACATTGCCCTGTCCCACAGTCGATGGATTTGCCTATGCTGGTGACGGTGCATTCCCCGCATCCGGTGTGCCGCTGACAGTAATTGCCAACGCCGACAGCCCGTTCCACGGCGCCGCCGCCCGTGAAACAGCGCCCTGTTTTACCGCGGACTGCAAGATCATGACGCCGGACGGCCCGGTTGCGATCAAGAATCTGAGCGTCGGCGACATGGTCGAAACACGTGAAAATGGCGCGCAACCGGTCCGTTGGATTGGCAAGAACCATCTGTCGGGTTCTGAGCTGAAGCTTCATCCGGAAATGCGCCCCGTAAACGTTACCAAAGATGCATTCGGCAAAGGTTATCCTGAATGCAATTTACGCCTGTCTTCGCAAAGCCGCGTCCTGATCACCGGTTGGCGCGCTGAAGTTTACTTTGGTCAATCTGAAACGCTGATCCCCGTGAGCGAATTGCTGAACGATGGGTCCGTGCGTGTTGATTTCTCTGCTGAAGATGTCGTGTATTACCAACTGGCGATTGATCAGCACGACGTGATCCTAAGTGAAGGGCTATATTGCGAATGCAGTGATCAGGATGTGTCGGTCCAAGAGGGCAGTGCCAAATCGAATGATGTATTGCCCTTGTCCCCGGATTATTGCGACGTTGTGCAGGTCGATCTGGCGGCATGAACATATAGTTCAACCAATGTGTCGGTCGCTGTTCTCACAATACGTGGGCTGGGCCAAGTATGGGCCAACGTCAGCGCACGTGGTCACGAAATTGGGGGTTAACGCCGTTATCCCCCAATAAAACATGAGCCCCCCCTTGACCTTTATGGTGCAAAAACTCCATCTAGAGCTCAGATGACACCATAAACCCACAGGGGGCCGACACATGGCATTTGAACTTCCCGATCTACCATACGCTCACGACGCGCTGGCCGCGCATGGCATGTCCGCAGAAACGCTGGAATTCCACCACGATCTGCACCACAACGCCTATGTCACCAACGGCAATGCGGCAATCGCCGGCACCGAATGGGATGGCAAATCCCTTGAGGATATCATCACCGGAACGTACAACGCCACGTCCGTTGCCCAAAACGGCATCTTCAACAACATCAGCCAGCTTTGGAATCACAACCAGTTCTGGGAAATGATGAGCCCCGGCGCATCTGCCATGCCATCCGAGCTGGAAACAGCAATCACCGAAAACTTCGGTAGCGTTGATGACTTCAAATCACAATTTTCCGCCGCAGGCGCGGGTCAGTTCGGTTCGGGCTGGTGCTGGTTGGTGAAAAACGCTGACGGCTCTCTTGCTGTTACAAAAACCGAAAACGGCGTGAACCCACTGTGCTTTGGTCAAACCGCGCTTCTGGGCTGCGATGTATGGGAACACTCCTACTACATCGATTTCCGTAACAAGCGCCCTGTCTACCTCACAAACTTCCTCGACAATCTCGTGAACTGGGAAAATGTCGCCTCGCGCCTCTGATTTTTCTAAACGAGCTAAAAAATCAAACCCTCGCCTCGGCGAGGGTTTTTTGTTGTGTGAAAGGGCTCCGGAGTCAAACCACCTCACTGATGCCCGGATTAGCCATTCAAAGTCCCGCCGCCGTTCTCAACGAAGGTTCGCCTTGTCCATCGAACAACCAGTGTCTGGCAAGCAGTTGAATGCAATGCGACGATTTCCGTAATTACAATCCGCAATCAAACCTCACCGCCATTTTCAATCTCCGACAACCGGGTCCAAGCCCCCTGTGCTATCGCGGTTTCGTTGGTGTGACTGCGGATCAGGCGGATGTTCAATAAAGTGGATGGAAATCGGTTTGAAAGGTCGGTTAATTCCCCACTTGCAATTGTTTCATCCGCAACCGAACGGGGTAACCACCCAATCCCCAACCCTTGACGAATGAATTGCAACACGGCTGTTGCAAGCCCGGTTTCTGCAACGCCGAAAACCGACAAGTCGCGCGGTAAATTCGGAAACACCTGAACGCGCAGAACTTCGCCAAGGTAGATATCAGCCGGGTAGGTGATCAGGGGCAATTCTCTGACCTCGAGGGCGCGGCGCATAGCGGCGTGATCGCGTACATTGGCCACTGGTACAAAACTATCCTGACCCAAAGGAAGTTTTTCAAATAACTGTGGGTCAAATTGCAAAGCATCCTGTGCGGTTTCATAAACCAGCGCGAAATCAACCTGTTGTCTCAACAACATCAATTGACATTCGCTGCGGGTGCCGGACTTGATGCGTAGCGCAATCTTTCCGTCGTCACTCAGGGGGCGCGCCAACGATGGCGACACCATCGTTGTCAACGTATGCTGACATCCAAGGGTCAACCGCTGGCCTTGCGTGTCGGGGCTGTTGGCTAGGGCCAACCGAAGTTCCCGAAACCGCCGCATGGATTGGCGTAAGTTCGGCTCCAATGCCATCACATGCGGCAGCAACGTCACCGGTTTTCGGCTTCGGTCAAACAGGGGGCACCCCAAGGCATCTTCAATCGCACGGATGCGGCGTGTAAATGCGGACGGTGTTAAAAATCGCTGTTCTGCGGCACCAACAAGCGATCCTGCATCCAGCACGGCGAGGATGTCTTCGATCCATTCCAGGCGCATAAATAACCCATAACTTGCAACTATTGCAAATTAGGTAACGTATTTCGAATTAGAAACCTACCGAATTTTCTGTTTAATGACCTAAAGCGTCACTCCTTTGAGTCAAAACCACCAAGGCCGCGACGCAACACGTCATCCCAATGTAGCGGGCGTTCCGCCACAAACCAGTTTTATAGATTTGCGCCGAAGCGCATTAAACAAACATTTCAGGAGCCTGCCATGAACCTTGCTAAATTCCCTCGTGTGCGTCTTGCACATCTCTCCACCCCGCTGGAGCTGATGCCCCGCCTGTCCGAGGCGCTTGGTGGCCCGGAAATCTGGATCAAACGTGACGATTGCACAGGTCTCAGCACTGGCGGCAACAAAACCCGCAAACTCGAATACCTCATGGCCGAAGCACAGGCACAAGGCGCCGACATGGTCATGACCCAAGGCGCGACCCAATCCAACCACGCCCGCCAAACATCGGCCGCCGCTGCCAAACTGGGCATGGATTGCCACATCCTTTTGGAAGACCGCACTGGCTATAACCACGAGAACTACAAATTCAACGGCAACGTTCTGCTGGACCACCTGCATGGCGCAACCATGGAACACCGTGGTCCTGATCTTGATATGCACGCAGAAATGGAGGCTGTGGCCGACAAGTTCCGTGCTGAAGGCCGCAATGTTTACGTCATCCCCGGCGGTGGCTCCAACGCAACGGGTGCGCTGGGCTATGTGAACTGTGCCTTTGAAATGCTGACCCAATTCAACGACATGGGCCTGAAAGTGGATCACATCGTGCACGCAACTGGTTCTGCTGGCACACAGGCCGGTCTGATCACGGGTCTCAAGGCGATGAACGCAGACATCCCGCTTCTGGGTATCGGCGTGCGTGCGCCTAAGCCAAAGCAAGAAGAAAACGTGTACCACCTCGCCGTTAAAACAGCGGAAAAACTCGGCTGCCCCGGCGTTGTGGCGCGCGAAGACGTGGTTGCCAACACCGATTACGTTGGCCCGGGTTACGGCATGCCCGGCGATGACACGCTGGAAGCCATCGACATTTTCGCCCGTACCGAAGCCATTCTGCTGGACCCGGTCTATTCCGCCAAAGGCGGCGCTGGCCTGATTGATTTGTGCCGCAAGGGCCACTTCAAAAAGGGCGAGCGGGTTGTCTTCCTGCACACCGGTGGCGCGATTGGCCTCACAGGCTATACCCACTGTTTTAACGTGCCAAAATGAAGCCGGTCGGCATCTTGGGCGGGATGGGGCCAGAGGCCACCATCCTGCTGATGCAAAAGGTTCTGACTGCGGTGCCTGCACGCGATGATGGCGATCATATACCCCTGATAGTCCATCAAAACCCGCAGGTGCCCAGCCGAATCGCCGTTCTGATCGACGGGGCAGGAGTGGATCCCGAACCTGTCCTCAAAACCATGGCATGGGATTTGCACATGTCCGGCGCGCGTGCGCTTGCCATGCCCTGTAACACCGCGCACCACTATGCCCCAGCGGTAAGCGCGGCAACACCGCTGCCGTTCCTGAACATGCTGGACCTGACCGCAAAAACACTTGCGGATCGCGACGCGACACGGATTGGCATGCTGGCCTCACCTGCAACCCGTATCACAGGCGTGTTCGATACCCCCTTTGCGGCCCTTGGGCTCACGGCAGTCACGGCCACCGACGATGCGCCGTTGCTGACCCTGATCCGCGAAATCAAAGGCGGAGCGCGGCCTGATCAACTGCGCGGCCGCCTGCATGACATCGCCACCGGATTGTTGGATCAAGGCGCCGATCACCTGTTGGTGGCCTGTACCGAGCTTTCCCTGATGACCGATGACCTGCCCGGCGGTGCGCCGTGGACAGACAGCCTTGATTGTTTGACGGATGCCATTGTGGATTTCGCGCGGGGGTAGGGTCTTAAACCGTAGGATGGCCTTTGCGGCGTGAACAGCGATTGGGCGGGCATTTATGGTTTTTTGACAAACGACCACGATCCAATTGGATCGTTCGTCGTGAATTCGCAAGCGGCAGACAATGAGCCGCTGTTAACACTGTCCCGCTGCCAAATGTCGATATCAGACTTAGGGATCGCATTGTTTTTTGCTGCGGCGTGTTCTGTGATTTGGCAATCCTTGAATGCGCCCCCTAACGATGGGTGGCAGCATTCCGCAAGAAGCGACACCCAGCAAAAAGTTACCTTCTTGCTGGGCATTACCGGGCCTTAGAATTCCTTGGAATTCCCGGTCACAACCATTCCAGCACCCGTGGCGGTCTCTTTGCCATCCTTATACCAGATGTTTGCATTCCCATCGATCAAGGCAGTCCAGCAATCAAAGCCATTGCCATAGTCCATGCAGCCCATATTGCCTTGAACCTCCCATTTTGCGGTGTAGCCTTCGCCGCGAATTGTTCCGTCTGGGGCGTAAAATTCATAAAAAACGTTTTCGCCGTTTGTCGTAACAAGAGTGTTTCCACTAAGCAGATTTTGAATATCCTCTCCACTTGCCAGATCTTGCGCAGCGACACCGCCAGCGACAATCAACAGCGTACAAGTAGATACTGCGAGTTTTATAAAATTGGTCATATGTTTCCGTCCATTTCAGTTGTTATCGAACACATGAACTATGACCTGCAGCTGCCATTCCGGCTGCAATTTGGATAGAGATTTACAAAATTTTTGGCGGCAGGTTATTCCGCTGCAGTGCGCGCTTCGTCGATGTGTGTCTTGCGATAAGCTGAAGGCGTCATGCCAAACCGCCTTTTAAAGGCGTTGTTGAACGAAACTCTATTGTTGAAGCCTGCTTCGAAAGCGACTGATGTAATACTGGCCTTGGTATCTTCGCGAAACATCATGGCCGCGTGTGTCACGCGGTATTGATTGATAAATTCATAGAAATTGGAGCCACTGGATTGATTAATCACTTGTGATAGGTGGTGCTGACTGAAACCGGACAATTCCGCAAGGTCGCTTAAGCCCAAATCGTTGTCCAAATAAGGACGGTCGCGCTCGATAATTTCAATCAGTTCAGTCATCATTTTCTGTGAGAGCTGTTCGTCCACAGGTGAGTCCGCATATTTGTGACCTGATTCTGCGTGATCTTCGCTGTGCAATGAAAGGGCAATGCCGGTCTGACACAGCGAAAAATACCCGATAGCAAAGATAGCAAAAGCCTCAGCCAGTATAATGATTTCAAAATAAGCACTGCCCATATTTCGAAAAGCTGCAGGTAGCAGAACAATTGTATCAGCAACAACGATCGCAGCGAAAACCAAAACAAGCCGTCTCAACCAAGTCACCCGCAGGGCCATATTTTTGCTGTGGCTGCGATGTGTATTCCGGGTGAAATCCCGAAGCAAAATGCAACTTGCGAAGACATATGAAAGGAGCAGAAAATAGACCGAGACAAGTCTAAAGTCATTGTAGCTGGAAGACTGGACGCCACCGCCAAACTGCGATGAAAACAGTAAAAAAATCTCACCGGATAAGAATATCAAACCGGGTAGAGCATGTAGAAAAACCAACCGCGGGCTGAGTTTTGTCAGCCCAGTCACAACCCCAACGTACAGATATAGCGCGGGACCCCAAAAGAACGGGCTAACCCATTTCTTGAAGTCGATTGTTTTCCAGGCCGGCGCCCAACCGGCTTCGTCGATAAACATGTTCCACATTGATTGGACAAGCAACAAAAGCAATACGGCAAGCATGATGTTGGCTTGTCGGTTTCCACGCCGATTAAAAATCAGAAGTGATACCTGAAAAATGCCGTTGGCAGCCGCGGCCACATAGATAGTGGTTAGGAATGTCATCCTAGTGTCTTGTCATAAAATGGTTCTCAAAACCAATTTAATTTCCTCAGGTCAGTAGAAGAAAAGAAAAGCTTTGAGACGCTGCAAGAGAAATGTGGTCATTGGTGTTGTGCGAAGCCTTCGAGAAATCGGGTTCTAATCTCTCACTGGGCAGTTTCGAACAGCTTTATGCCCTGTACGGCGTGAACAATGGCTAAGAGGACCAATTCGGCCGTTCAACCCGGTTATTTGAACGGCCGATTTATGCATGTGAGACGTTTCGATGCATCGGGAAGGAGGCTTTGTGTTGATTGGCGCCCTATTAATCAGACAAAATGGTACAACAGGTCGCCAGACATGCAGGCACATCAAAATGCGAAACGAACGCCGGCACCCATCTCGGTTGTTACTTTGTCTCCGTGGAGGCGGACAAGTGGGCTGTTTGCGATATTTGAGCCGTACCCTTCTACGGAAAAATCGGCAAACAGCGTCGCACGTTTGGAAACCTCATAATCAAGACCAAGCGAAAGCGATGTCCCTTTGTATCCACCCGATGCCTTGTACGCGGCCAGACCTGTCGCCGTCGATGTCGCGGCGGAAACCCCCACTTCGGTATTCATATGCTTGGCGTTGGCAAAGCTGGCATCCAGAAGCGAACGGAACCGCAACCGCTCGGTCAGCTGACGGGAATACCCGGCTCCGAAAAATCCAACCAGGCCTTTTCCATTACCGAGAATGTCCTGCTGGAGACCACCCCCAACGGAAATATCTCCAAACTGGCGCGTAAGAATCGCCTGAAGTTCCCACGTGTCCTTCATCTTGGGAAAGCCCATCAGGATAGGATCATCCGAATTGCTCCGGCCAGGTTCATATTCCAGCTCAAAGGAAAGTTCATAGTCGCGCGAAATGGGAACAAGCACACCGAGACCGCCAGTCGAGACAAACCACTGTGTCTCATTGGGTGCCGTATAGGTTGCTTTGAGCCCGAAATCGGCTTCGGTGTTGTATTTTTTCGAGCCGACGTAGGTTGGTTCACGTTCGGCTCCAATTTCGATTTCAAATTTCCAGGGTTTATCCTGTCCGCTCGCGGGCATAGATGCCGCAAAAGTAGTCGCAACGAATAAAGCCGCAACGATCGTCGAATGGTAGTTCATAGGGTTCTCCTTTTCCATGCGGACTGAGAACCTGAAAATGATGGGCTACGCATGTGACGTATGGCGGATGGCAGTGGTTTTTCTGCTTATCCGGCATATGACATATGGCAAAAGACGGAAAACTGTGACCTTTTTACTGAAACGGAGGCCCGGTTATGTTTCAGTCAGTCGAGCGCATTCTCGTATCAGTCGCCCTTTTGATGCTAATGGTATTTGCGTTCGGAGATATGATCGCGGATGCCGGCAGTGGTGACAGCGCCATTATGCTGTTCGTTGACCTCATAGGGTTTCTGATTCAGATGATCCCGCTACTTTATATCTGGTATTTTCAGCCTGTGACCGCCTGGCACGCTAGTTTCCGTTTTGCGGCGCAAACCAGGCGCAAAAGTGCGGACGTCAGATACTGGTCAGAAATCGCCCGCAAACAAATGAACGGCTTAAGCATTTATATAGACGCACAGTTTGAACAATGGGGGCTCACACCTGCCGAAACGGATGTTGCCTTGCTGTTGCTAAAGGGATTCTCGATGCGGGAGATTGCAGATTTGCGTCAGATTTCAGAACGAACAGCCCGCCAGCAAGCGACGACCGTTTATGCTAAGGCAGACGTAAATGGGCGTGCCACCTTGTCCGCCTTTTTTCTGGAAGACCTGCTGCCGCCGGGGCCGGAAGACGGTAGAAATACCTGTGATCACGGCGCTGTGTTGTCGACAAAAACCACGGATCCACGTGATTCAGTGCGAGCAACCAACAAATTCCCGATTCAGCCCGCCCACCTAAAACACCCCTCGTAGCAAAAAGCGTCAACAAGAGCGCCCTCATGGTCATACTATTCGAACTCACTGGGCGGTTCACCTGCTTGTTCTACGGATCAGGTGGCCGTCTCGCCGCTGTTCCCGACAAAGGACACTGGGATCACTCCAAATCTATAGTTTGTCGCAGCAGCCCGGTGTCGCGGTCAAAGATCAGGATCTGATCGTCAGTCGTCACAATCGCGTACCAATCGCCCCCTTGGGTGAACGCCGCCGCTTCGGTGCCGTCGGGCATTGTGATGGTATCAGGGAGCTTTGGCGCAAACGCATCAGAGAACTTGGTGACAAACAGTGCTACGATCACTATGAACCCGATCACCATCGTTGCCGTCAGGATCGTTACCAGAAGGCGCAAGTATTTCACCATTGCCGGATCAATCGGCTGAGGCTCGGAGCTGTCGTTCATGGGATCCACCACACTGTCTGTGCAGATCAATGCCGATCCGCCGCTGCGCCTTGATAAGGCGCTTTCGCGGGATGTGCCAGAGGCCGCATCCTTGTCGCGCACCCGTCTGTCACGATTGATTTCCGAAGGCTTGGTCACGGTAAACGGGGTGGTTGTGCAGGATGCCAAGGCCCGTGTGGCAGAAGGCGATGCCGTTGAAATAACTGTGCCTCAGGCCGAAGACAGCCACATCAGTGCCGAAGATATCCCATTGCAGATTGTGTTTGAGGATGACGACCTGATCGTGATCAACAAGCCTGCCGGCATGGTTGTACATCCCGCGCCGGGGTCGCCATCGGGGACCTTAGTGAACGCGTTGCTACATCATTTCGGCGGGGAATTGTCCGGCGTTGGTGGGGCCAAACGCCCCGGTATCGTGCATCGCATCGACAAAGACACCAGCGGGCTTCTTGTGGTCGCTAAATCCGATCGCGCGCATCACGGATTGGCCGCACAATTCGAAGCCCACACTGTGGAGCGCAAGTATTGGGCTGTGTGTTTTGGTGTGCCTGATGCGAATGATCCACGATTGCGTGGTGTTCGGGGGGTCGGTTTTGAACCCGGAAACATCATGCGGATAATTACCCAATTGGCGCGCCATAAGCATGACCGTCAAAAACAAGCCGTTTACTTTGACGGTGGGCGACATGCCGTCACTCGTGCGCGTATTGTGGAACGGTTTGGTAACCCAGTGGCGGCCACGTGGGTGGAATGTTGGCTGGAAACCGGCCGCACGCACCAGATCCGCGTACACATGGCCCACGCCGGGCACAGCCTGATCGGCGACCCCACATATGGCGGGCGGCGAAAACTTTCCCCCAAAGCACTGCCTGCCCAGGGTATCGAAGCGGCGCGCGTGTTTCCGCGACAAGCCCTGCACGCCGCGTCCCTGGGATTTGAACACCCTGTAAGCGGTGACATGCTCAGGTTTGAGGCGCCAATGCCCGACGACATTGAAACTCTCATTGATTTGCTCAGGGGCTGATTGCCCAGTCGAACATACCGGCCACGTTGGCGGTAAAACACTTAAATAGTTTTGCAACTGGCGTGGCATCGGATAGAATATTCCATATCCGTGAATTCGAAGGAGTGGGCGAAAATGGATATTACCTGAGCTGAAAATCAAAAAATTGAAATTTAGCTTAACGGAGAATAGCCATGTCTTCCGACGCCACTGTACGCGCTGAAACTTCAGGCGCGAAATACACGATTACATCCCTGTCAGAACAACCCGAATTGTCAGACCAGCATCAAATCACTGGCGGTTCCGCCTGGCCTGAATTCATGCTTCACGACCCAATTGCGATTGCCAACTGGGAAAAGATGATGACCTATTTTGCGGGTGATCAGCTTTCCATGCTAGTCGACAATCAAATAGCGGCAGTCATCAACATGGCGCCGATCAACGTCGAAAGTGACCTGACCATGTTACCCGACGAAGGCGTGGATTGGGGCGTTGAAAAGTCTGTTGCGGATCACGAGCGGGGCATTCAACCTAATTCCATGTTGGGGTTACAGGTCGTGGTAAGCAAAACGTTCAGAGGGCGGAACCTTAGCGTGGCAGCGACAAGGGAAATGATCGAACACGCCAAAAAGCGCAATTGCGATTACGTTTTGTTACCCGTCAGGCCCAGCGGAAAACATGCCTATCCATTGATCTCGATGGAACAGTACATCAGTTGGGAAAACTCAAGCGGATTGCCATTAGACGGTTGGCTACGTGTCCACAAACGGTTGGGTGGTAAAATAATCAGGATTTGCCACCGGTCTATGACAATCCCCGGAACAATTGCCAAATGGGAGAATTGGACAGGACAAAAGTTTCCCGGGTCTGGTCAATACATCGTGCCGTTTGCCCTCAATCCTATCGACATTGATACCGAGCAAAACACCGGGCACTACGTGGAACCAAACATCTGGGTCGTGCACCACGTGAAGTGACAACCGGGTTAAAGTAAGCGCACCGCATCTCGTTCAATCGATGTGGGGTGCAATTCTGACACTCACGACTTGGATTGAACCAACCGGTACATCCTGAGCTAGTCATGTCTTGGCCATAGATTGTAACGCATCGCACGCTTACGTGAGCGTTTCGTCACAAATCTTTTAAATCTAAACCGTTGAGTTCATATAAGTTTAACATTTGAACGGTAAGCGGCCTTGAAACCCTTAAGGTGCACGCCTAAATAGATGTTAACACCCTAAACATTAGGGTATGAGAAGGGGGCAGAGATATGAGCAACTACAAGAATCTACCAGCACCGACACCGGAAGGCGGGTTGAACCGCTACATGCAGGAAATCCGCAAGTTTCCTCTGCTTGAGCCGGAAGAAGAATACATGTTGGCCAAGGCCTGGGTCGAAAAAGAAGACACAGAGGCCGCACATCGTATGGTAACAAGCCACCTGCGCCTCGCTGCAAAAATTGCAATGGGTTATCGTGGTTATGGGTTGCCTCAGGCCGAAGTGATTTCAGAGGCCAATGTTGGCCTTATGCAAGCCGTCAAACGTTTCGATCCAGAAAAAGGATTCCGTCTGGCGACTTATGCCATGTGGTGGATCCGCGCCAGCATTCAGGAATATGTCCTGCGCAGCTGGAGCATGGTGAAACTCGGCACAACAAGCGCGCAAAAGAAGTTGTTCTTCAACCTGCGTAAAGCCAAAAACAAGATTGGTGCTTTGGAAGTGGGCGATATGCGCCCGGAAAACGTCAAACAGATCGCAACCCAGTTGGGTGTGACTGAGGCGGAAGTGATTTCCATGAACCGTCGGATGTCTGGTGGTGATGCGTCATTGAACGCCACTGTCGGTTCCGAGGGCGAAGGCACGATGCAATGGCAGGATTGGCTGGAAGACGAAGACGCCGACCAAGCAGGTGATTACGAGGCACGCGATGAGCTAGAGGCGCGCCGCGAATTGTTGGCTGATGCTATGGATGTCCTGAATGATCGCGAAAAAGACATCCTGACACAACGCCGCCTGAGCGAGCAGACCATAACGTTGGAAGACCTCAGCGGGCAATATGATGTTAGTCGTGAGCGCATTCGTCAGATCGAAGTCCGCGCTTTTGAAAAGCTGCAAAAACGCATGCGGTCTCTGGCGCAGGACAAAGGCATGCTTGCCACCGCATAACTGCTTGGCGGACATGATGTTTAACGATAGCCTTCTCCGGTGACGGGGGAGGCTTTTTGATGTTGGGCGTGAGTCGCGACAAAAAAACCGATAATGGAAACGGCGTTGGTATTGCTGCGTTGCTAACAGCAGCGGTTTTTATGCTGTCCTCATGTGCACCGCGTGATGCAGCCCAAAATGGTGTGCCCCATCCCGATGCAACGACCGAACGGATTTATGTTGTGACACAGCGCGCGCTTGACCGCACTGGACCTGTGTTTGGGGAACAACGTCTCAACACGCTGAACCATTTTCGGGCCGACATCTCGATCCCGCCAACCCATGAGGTTGGTCAAATTGAATGGGCCCGTGGCAAGGCGAACGCGGCCACGGATTTTGTGGTGACGGACACCGACGTTTTCGATGATTCCACGGAAATGATGCGTGATATTCGCGGGCATCGTGATCACAGCGAAACGCTTGTTTTTGTGCATGGCTATAACAACACTTTGTCGGATGCGATGTATCGGCTTGCCCAGATCAAGACCGATTTTGAATCTCCTGACCCAGCCTTGCTTTTTTCATGGCAATCCGCCGGCGATGCGCGCGGGTATGTCTATGATCGGGACAGTGTTCTGTTCGCGCGTGACGATCTGATGAACACGTTGAAAAACCTTACAAATGGGCCCAAGGAAACCGTGTTTATTGTGGCCCACTCTATGGGTGCAACTCTGGCGATGGAGGCTTTGCGCCAGGCTGCCCTCAGTGGCGACAAACACCTGCTGTCGCGCATTGGTGGCGTGGTTTTGATGTCCCCTGATATTGACCCAGACCTGTTTCGCAAACAGGCCGAGGCGATTGGCAAATTGCCAGACCCATTTTTGATCTTTGTGTCACAAAGTGACCGCGCCCTTGGGTTCGCGGGTTTTCTGACGGGCCGCAAACCCCGTTTGGGCGGCATTGACAATCCCGATCAGGTTGAAGGGTTGGATGTAACGGTTCTGGATTTTACGGCATTGGATGACGGGGTAGGGCTGCATCACGCGGTTCCGGTTACGTCCCCTGCAGCGGTGACCTTGTTACGTGGCATGATCGCGCAACAGGCAGCAACCGGAGAAGGGTTCGATCGGCATGTGGTGCTTGAGGAATAGTTGCAACACGTCAAACGGCTTAGCCAATTTGGACACTATTGTTGTGCATTCGTCTTTCCAGAGAGCTTGAAACAGATCATCCGACAAAGAATCCAAGACGTCTTTGAACGACTCCGACGAAATGTCTAGCGTCTACGGTTTGCCTGTTCTCCGACTTTGGAGACCGACGAAGAAGATAAGCCGTTTCAGCGAAGAACAGATTATTAGGATGCGGAAGGAACACTAGGCTGAGTTTGGTGAGAAGGCGGTCATTCGCAAGCATGATGCACAACGATTATGGGAACGTCGGGTCCGAACCTCATACCGTAAGCCACCCGAAAGCCACAAAAAAACGGGTGAAGCGTGCGTGATAGAAATATTTTGGAGAGGATTGAGTGGTGGGCGACCCTGGAATCGAACCAGGCGTGCGTCTCCGCGAGGGAGTTACAGTCCCCTGCCACACCTTGCGGCCTGTCGCCCACTGTCATCGGCCAAGCCGTTTGACGTGCAGCGCTGATTACTAGTGCGGCCCGGACCCGTCAACTGCTAATTCCGTGGAAATGCCATCCTATTTCGCCAGATGCGGTTAAACGGTTGAAAATTACGCAAATATCTTTGCTGAAGGGTGTCATTTGACTACTCTGGGATCGCGTGGGACTTGTTGAAACGAAGACTGAACGCTACTGAGGCAGGAAATATTCAGCCGGTGCCTGTTTTGGACAGCACTGGCCAGATCACAGGTGGTCAGAATGAAGAAACCCGATTGGGTCGTAAAAAAGGAGCAAGCCAAGCGTGGCGCTGCTGCGGAAACCATCTGGCTGTTCGGCATTCACGCCGTGCGCGATGCCCTGATGAATCCAGCGCGTGTCAAGCTGCGGCTGATCGTCACAAAAAATGCGCGTGATAAGCTAAACGATGCAATTGAAGTGGCTGGTATTGAACCCGAAGAGTCTGATCCAAGGCGATTTTCCGCCCCGATTGACAAACAGTCCGTACATCAGGGCGCGGCCCTGGAAGTTAAGCCTCTGAACTGGGGGTCGATGAATGATGTGTGTCTTGGTGATGGGGAAAAACCACCTCGGGTCGTGTTGCTGGACCGCGTAACTGATCCCCACAACGTTGGTGCGATTTTGCGCTCTGCCGAGGTTTTTGGTGCGTGTGCCGTGATTGGCCCGCGTCACCATTCTGCTCCCGAAACCGGAGCATTGGCTAAAACGGCCAGTGGCGCGTTGGAACGACAACCTTATTTGAAGATTCGAAATCTTGCAGATGGTATCGGACATCTGCAATCGATGGGTTATATTGTTCTGGGTCTCGCAGGCGAGGCCGAGATGACGATTGAGGCAGCATTGGAAGGCAAGTTTGATCGCCCGGTGGCATTGGTTTTGGGGGCAGAAGGCCCTGGTTTGCGGGAAAAAACCCGCGAATGTTGTGACTATTTGGTCAAAATCGACTTTTCCGGCGCATTTGGATCGCTCAACGTTTCAAACGCTGCCGCTGTGTCGCTCTATGCCTCTCAGGCACGGTGACCTAAGAATTAGAATGATCGCCAAAATTGGAATCCGATCTTGGTTTCGGAAATCTGACTAAATGGGGTGGAAACGCTGGTAGTTGGCGGCTTCTTGTCTTTTCGAAGGTATTTTCAACCAAAACGCGAGATTTGTTACAGAAATTAACGCTCTGTTCACGCCTGTATTACAACCTCTTTTTATACGACCAACGCATACTATCTAATTATCAGAGACGCCGGACCGGAACTTCGGTGTTTCCCTTCACTGTCCCTCGTTCCGCTACTGGCGCTCAGGTCTACCTGAGCGCCTTTTTCTTTAGAAACAAATGATTACGAAGATCGAGGGTTTTTCCAGTCACCCGCTTTGTTCCACCAACGATGTGGGTTTTTGCTGTCGTCCAATCCCTTGCACAAGCTGCGTAAAACTTCGGAAACCGTGATGACCGGCTCGTAATAGCTATGAACGTCATAAATTGCGCGAATTACCGCCGATAGAAGATCTGGATCGCGTGGCAGGTAAAATCGCATTTCATCTACATCTGGCCGATGACGCGTTTCGTCTTCTGCGCCGGTGGGTGTTCCGGCGCGTGGCCGGTAATATTCGATGCCTGACGGAGCGCGATATCCGTTTCTGTCAGTTTTGCCCTGATCAAGTGGTGTAATTTCCGTAATTGCCTCAAAGACGCGGTCAATGTCTTCGGCCGGCGCCTGAAACATGATCAACCACATAGGTTGCATGCCAATTGGGGGCGTGTCGAAAACAGATTGCATGATTGTCATTTTGTAACTCCTGCTTGTGTATTTATGCCTTGTTACGACAGGTATGCTGACAGCAGTTTGTCAGGAGAGTTTTGAAGCAGTTTTTGCAATGAAATTCCCACTTGTGTCCGAATTGAAACCGAATAATGTGCCCGAATGAGTGAGACCTATTCAGATCGATATTTGAAAGACGTGTTAACCCGCGCCAAAAGTGTGGCAGTCGTGGGTGTGTCCACAAACCCTGTGCGTCCCAGCTATTACGTTGCCCGGTATATGTCGCTCAAAGGATATACTGTCTATCCGGTCAACCCCGGCCACGCTGGAGTTGAGCTTTTTGGTCAAACCGTTGTTGGTGCCCTGTCGGACATAAAAGCACCGGTTGATATGGTAGATATTTTTCGCCGCTCCGAACATGTGCCGCCCGTTGTTGACGAAGCGTTAGAGTTATTTCCGAACCTGCAAACAATTTGGATGCAAATAGGTGTGCAACATGACGGCGCAGCCGAGAAAGCCCGCGCCCGAGGCGTCGAAGTTATTATGAACAGGTGCCCGAAAATCGAAACTCAAAGGCTGTTTGGCGAACTTCGCATGGGTGGCTTCAACACCGGCGTTATTTCGTCAAAGCTCTGATTTGAAATCCGCGGCGATACGCATTTCCCGCATGGGGCGCACAAGATCTATGCACTGCGTGTAAATTGGATGCGCTTTGTAGGCCGCAAGGGAGTCTTCGTCTTCAAATTCTGCGTAAACAACCAAATCTACAGACGCACCTGTGATCGCATCGCTCTGCAGGTTGCAGCCAACTTCGAAGCTTTGTGAATAGGGAATTTCACGAAGCATCATCAGCCCTTCGCGAATTTCGTCTACGCTATGCCCGTTTCCGGCGCTGAAGAAAACAATGTGGCGTATCATTTACCTGTCCTTGCGCTGTGCTTTTTCGTCGATGCCGCTGGTGCCCTGACGCCGCGAAAGCTCGGTCATGACATCATTCAGGGCAACACCACGTGATTCAAGCATCACCAGTAGATGAAAAAGCACATCGGCGGCTTCATTCGTCAAGCCCGCGCGATCACCTTTCACTGCTTCAATAATGGCCTCGATAGCCTCTTCACCGAATTTTTCGGCACATTTCTCTGGCCCTTTTGCCAACAGCTTGGCGGTCCAGCTGTCGTCCGGGTTTGCCTTGGCACGGTCTGCGACGACTTGAGCGAGTTCATCCAAGGTCATGTGCCAGTCCTCATTGCGATACCTGCCGCGGCCATGTGATCTTTGGCTTGTTGAATTGTGTAGTCGCCAAAGTGAAAGATTGACGCTGCCAGAACCGCGCTTGCGCCGCCCTTGGTGACACCGTCCACGAGGTGATCAAGCGTACCAACACCGCCTGATGCGATCACTGGAATGCTGACGGCTTCACTGATCGCGCGCGTTAGCGGCAGGTTAAACCCGGCCCGCGTACCATCGCGATCCATCGACGTCAAAAGGATTTCACCGGCGCCTTGTTCTTCCACAAGCCGGGCAAACTCCACGGCATCAATACCTGTGGATTTGCGTCCGCCATGGGTGAAAATCTCCCATTTTCCCGGGGATACGGTTTTGGCATCAATTGCCACAACAATGCATTGGCTGCCAAACTGATCCGCCGCGTCGTGTACCACGTCAGGGTTGGCCACAGCGGCGGAATTAAAGCTCACTTTGTCGGCCCCGGCCAAAAGCAAGGCGCGTACATCCTCTGATGTGCGCACGCCGCCGCCCACGGTCAGTGGTATATAGCATTGCTCGGCTGTGCGGCGCACCACGTCAAACATGGTGCCGCGGTTTTCGACGGTTGCCTTGATGTCCAGAAAACAAAGCTCGTCCGCGCCTGCGGCATCATAGGCACGTGCAGATTCAACCGGATCGCCAGCATCCACCAGATCCACAAAATTCACGCCCTTGACCACGCGACCATCGGCCACGTCGAGGCAGGGAATGATGCGGGTTTTCAGCATGGTTTTGCTGTCCTTGGTTAGTCACGCGATTGTTTATGTGCAATTGTGACAACATGCCAGAGGATAGGACGGTAAAATAGACAGGAGTTGGGTCATGAGACGATGGATCGCAGGTGTCATGCTGGTATTAATCGGCGGGCAGGCTTTGGCAACAAATGATGATATCGTCCGGGTGCTTGCCGCAGGCACCGTGGTGTCGACAATGGACGCGTTGGAAAACGCAGTAACCGGCGCAGGTGCCACTGTGTTTGCCCGCATCGATCACGCCGGAGGGGCCAGCAACGCGGGTATGGCATTGGACCCGTCTCAGGTGTTGATTTTTGGCAATCCCAAGCTGGGCACGCCTGCCATGCAGGACGATCCGCTGGCGGGGCTGTTCTTGCCACTAAAGGTGCTGGTTTACCGTGATGGGGCAGGGCAGGTATGGCTGGCCTACGAAGACCCAAGCGACATGTTCGATGGGCTAGGCGGTATCACCCCTGAAGCGGGATACGTTCAGAAAATGACCGGGGCATTGGGTAAATTGACGGCGAAGACATCGGGCATGTAAACCACCCGCCCCGGACCTGATCCGGGGCCTCGTTTCAAATCATGAGGTCCCGGATCTGGTCCGGGATGGGGTCAACCTGCCAACGTGCAGCATTTGGTAATCAAAAAAGAAAAAAGGCTAGGAGAAAACCTATTACTGCGAACCCTGTGAGCGATGACGACTTTCTGAACAGAGCGCGATTATGAGAGTGGCAAACACGAAAATCGGAGAAGTTACGAGTGCGAAATAAACGAATGCGTTAATGGCTAAGACTAACGAGGTTAAACGTGATTGTTCCGGGCAGGAGAGGCCTTTCAAAACGTTGCCGGAACATTGGCCGGATTCTACTAAAAATTCGATGTGTTGAGAGCAGAGGTAAGTGACAATACAGCAAATCACGATGCAGGCCATTGCAACCCAAACTATCCACCGTGCGCGGCGGCTGGTGAAGAAGAATGTGCTCAAACAGATCGAAATGGGGAATACTACGTAAATGCATACCAAGAGTAGGATGTTCATTTAAGTATCTTTAAGGCCTTGCCCAAATCGATCGCCCCATCATAAAGCGCGCGTCCAGAAATTGCACCATTCAGAGGCGCGCCGCAATCGCGCAGAGCAATCAGGTCGTCCAAGGAACTCACCCCACCGGA
>Ga0209344_10002615_pt1 | contig 19565 bp, 20 predicted proteins | sample Cruoilmetagenom6_FD_187293 | JGI IMG/M metagenome (GOLD analysis project Ga0209344, IMG submission 187293) | Oil polluted marine microbial communities from Coal Oil Point, Santa Barbara, California, USA - Santa Barbara Oil Seep Sample 6 (SPAdes)... | ecosystem: Environmental > Aquatic > Marine... | reverse complement strand
AAAAGAGCGCCTCGCGCTGTTCGAAAAAATGGCTGATAATGTCAGCGCATCGACCAAACGGGTTGCGTCCTATAAGGATGTGGCTGGTGAAGTCTCGCGTTATTTGCGCGAGAAAAACCTGCCCGCCTCCATTCGCATGGGTGACAACAAGCGGCTTGCGCGAGTCCCTTGGGACAACGAGAAAACACTCGAAGTCAGAAAAGGCCCGTCAGACGGCACCGATCTGGCAGGGGTCAGCCATGCGATCGCCGGCATTGCTGAAACCGGAACCGTGGCTTTGCGGTCGGGGTCAGGCAATCCGACAACGATCAACTTCCTGCCTGAGCATCACATCATCGTTGTCAACACTGCAGACATTACCGGCGATCTGGAAAGCGTGTGGGCGACGCTTCGGTCCAAAACCGGCAAGGGTGAGATGCCCCGGACAGTCAATCTGATAACCGGGCCTTCGCGTTCGGGCGACATTGAGCAGACGATCCTGCTTGGCGCACACGGGCCGCGCGCACTGCATCTCGTCATCGTTGACGAATAATGCGCCTCATCAGGAAAGCTGACCCATGGCTGTCAAACGCATCGTCCGCAATGTCGCAATCGCTGACCCGAAAGCAACCATAGCGTTCTATGGTGACATTCTAAAACTGGAACTGGCTATGGATATGGGATGGATTGTCACCTTTACCGGTGGCACTCAATCTGCGCCTCAGATCAGCTTTATGTCGGAAGGTGGGTCAGGAACTTCGGTTCCCGACATCTCAATTGAGGTGGATGATTTTGAAGCAGTTCTGGTTCGCATCAAAGACGCAGGTATTACGATCGAATACGGCCCGGTCGACGAGCCTTGGGGTGTAAGGCGATGCTATGTACGTGATCCGGCTGGACAACTGGTCAATATTCTCACCCACGTCTGACGCTTGACGAATTGCAGATACCGGGGCTTGCTGGGGCAAATTGAGCTGGAGCACACCCTAAAATGGGACTTGAGAACCGGGCCGACCCTACCGGCGAATTGTTTCGCTCCCCAACCCGTGGGCTTTTTACCGGCAACCGTGGGATAATTCATGATCCTGATACCAAAACCCGGCTCGGAAGACGCTGGACCACCAAGGGGTGGATATCTTGCACACTTACACTGGGAAACAGGCGTCGAGATGTGTGGGCACGCAATCGCGCAGGCAACAAGACCGGCTGGAGCGAACTTTTTTTCCTCGATGAGGTAAGCGCCTTGGCTGCGGGCCACAGACCCTGCTTTTTCTGTCGAAGACCGGAGGCTTCAGCATTTCGAAACGCCTGGATAAATGGCGGCAATACGCCAATCGATGCGCCAACCATCGACCGTGTTTTGCATGGCGAGCGCTGGCTGTCGCGCAGAACACCGCCGCAAATCTTGACGCAGGCTGGTTTGCAACACCTTCCCGATGCCACGATGATTGAGGCGGATGGACGGTTTTATGCCCTTAGGGACGGTGAAGCGTTATCATGGGATTTTTCGGGCTACCTGTCAGCAGAGAGCCTGTTGAAATTTCGCGGAAAACAGGTGCGGCTGGTTACACCACCTTCAATCTTGAAAACTTTACGGGAAGGCTATCAGCCTCATTGGCACGATAGCGCTGAACAAACACCATCTTGACCTGATCACCAGAGATGGCCATTGCTTACCCATGCGCGCGAACTACAAACTCAAACGACTTTTCATCGCAGATGACCTTGGCGAAGGCCGGGCGATTGCTGTCGGCAGAGACCAATCCCATTACCTTCTGACCGTGCTGCGACTTGAGGTTGGGGCTGAATTATTGCTGTTCAACGGCCGAGACGGCGAGTGGCGTGCTCGGCTGGACAGTCCAGCCAAGAAAAAGGCTGTTCTGGTCGTTCTGGGCAAGGAGCGCGATCAACCTGAAGCACCGGATCTGGTTTTCTGCTTTGCGCCGATCAAGGCCGGGCGGCTGGATTGGGTCGTGGAAAAGGCGGTTGAAATGGGCGCAGGTGTCATCCAACCGGTTTTGACAGATTTTACCCAATCGCCGCGATTGAACCCGGACAAGATGCAGGCCTGGATTTTAGAGGCCGCCGCCCAATGCGGGGTCTTGGCGCTGCCCGAACTGCGGCCTGCGCTCAAGCTGGAAAAACTGCTGTCACAGTGGGACGCGCGAAGAAAGCTGGTTTTTTGCGACGAAGACAGCGCCACCAACAACCCGCGTGCAGCGCTGGAAGGCCTGAAGAACGACAAGGTTGCGCTTTTGATCGGGCCTGAAGGTGGGTTTTCGGATTCTGAGCGCAGCACATTACGATCACAGCCATTTGTAATAGCCATTCCCCTTGGTCCACGCATTCTGCGTGCTGATACTGCGGCGGTTGCCGCCATGACCGCGTTGCAAATGATCTGCGGCGATTGGCAGCACGAAGCCGACTAGCTTTGCAATCATTGCGCGATATATCAAATCTCTTTGAAGCATGATGAAGTCTTTTGGCTTGCACCACACTGCAATACGGTCCAAGCAGTGCAACCAAATAGACCAGCCGATCCTGTAATCGGCAATCGATAGTTGACTGGAGTCTTGGATCAACCATGGCACGCGATACCACTGATGACACGCCAATCAGTTCGGCGAACGAATTGGCAGCTTATCTCGAAGCCGGCTGCAAACCCGAAGCGGATTGGCGGATCGGCACTGAGCACGAAAAGTTTGCCTATTTTGCCGACGACAATTCTCCGGTCCCCTATGATGGTGAACGTTCGATCAAAAGCTTGCTCAACGGCATGGCAAAGATTCTCGGTTGGGAACCCATCATTGATGCGGGCAGGATCATCGGACTTGTTGAACCAACTGGTCAGGGCGCGATAAGTCTGGAACCTGGCGGTCAGTTCGAACTTTCGGGAGCGCCGCTGTTAAACATCCACCAGACGTGCCGGGAGTCCAACGCCCATTTGGCGCAATTGCGTGAAATCGCAGACCCATTGGGCATTCGCTTCATAGGGATGGGTGGCAGCCCGATATGGACCCTCGACGAGACGCCGCGGATGCCGAAATCGCGATATGAAATCATGGCGCGATACATGCCGAAAGTGGGCAGCCAGGGTCTGGACATGATGTTTCGGACCTGCACCATTCAGGTCAATCTTGACTTCGGTTCGGAAGCAGACATGCGCCGCAAGATGCGCATCGGCATGAAACTGCAGCCGCTGGCCACAGCCCTTTTCGCGTCCTCGCCATTCACCGAAGGCAAACCAAACGGAATGTTGTCGTGGCGCGGTGATATCTGGCGCGATGTCGATAATCAGCGGTCCGGTTTGTTGAAGTCCACTTTTGACGGAGATTTCAGCTTCGAGAGCTACACCCAATGGGCACTTGATGTGCCGATGTATTTCGTCATCCGCGACGGGCGCTATATCGATGCAACGCATGTGACATTCCGGCAGTTCATGGCTGGCGCTTTGAAGGGCGAAATCAACAATCCTGAACCCACGATGGGTGACTGGACCAACCATCTTTCAACCCTGTTTCCCGATGTGCGCCTGAAGCGTTTTCTCGAAATGCGCGGAGCCGATGGAGGACCATGGCGGCGAATTTGCGCTTTGCCAGCGTTTTGGGTCGGTTTGCTTTACGACAGTGAAGCGCTTGATGCAGTATGTCAGTTGACCGATGGCTGGAGTTTCGAGGAAGTTCAATCCATGCGTGACACAGTTCCGCGTGACGGGTTGAAAACCGCGTTCCGTGGCGGCAGTCTGCAGAGCGTGGCCAAGCAGGTGTTGGAAATTTCCCGCATTGGTCTGGTCAACCGCGCGCGGCTGAACTCCGATGGTGATGACGAAAGCCATTTTCTCGCCCCGCTCGAAGAATCAGTCGCTCGCGGCACAACGATTTCCGAGGAAATGCTGGCGCTTTACCACAACCGGTGGAACGGCTCCCTTTCGCAACTTTTCGATGAGTTCGCCTACTGATTTTGCGGGCGACGAATGTCGGCATTTGCGCAGCGACCACCCGGTATTGGGCGATCTCAATCGGACATATCTCCAAGGCTTTGCAGCTCTTTCACCAGGGTATAGTCTCCCCTCATTGCAAAATGGGCGCCGGAACGGCGCCAAAGGGAGTGCACCATGATTCCATTGTTCGAAATGATGACCCAAGCCCAGAACGGCGAGGCCATGAAAACGATGGCCAAACAATTCGGGATCACTGAAACCCAAGTTGAACAGGCAATGGAAGCGCTGATGCCTGCATTTTCAACCGGACTCAAGCGCAATGCACAAAGCCCCATGGATGTTGGAAACTTTCTGCAGGCCTTGGCCGGAGGCAATCACGCCAAATATTTTGAAGACGCGAGCCGTGCCTTTTCACCGGAAGGATTAGCTGAAGGCAATGGCATTCTAAGCCATATATTCGGCTCCAAAGATGTCAGCCGTGCCGTCGCAGCACAGGCGGCGACTGCAACAGGAATTGGCCAGAATATTCTCAAGCAGATGCTGCCCATCCTCGCACCCATGATCATGGGTGGATTATACAAGCAATCGACCGGACAGATGCAGGGAGCCAAGGGTTCTGGCAATGTCATTGGCGATATTCTTGGTGAGATGATGAAGGGGGGATTTGGCGGCGGCTCTCAAACAGCACCGAGCGGTGGCGCGAACAATCCTCTGGGTCAAATGCTTGAAGGAATGTTGGGTGGCGGCTTGTTTGGTGGTCAGTCAACACCAAAATCCGGAAGCGGCACTGATCCGCTGGCTGACAATCCGCTCGGCAAGATGTTCAAAGACATGCTGGGTGGCGGCGCGCAACCCGAGCCTGCTCCTGAACCTGCGCGACAACCATCTGGCAGTTCTAAATCACCCTATGAAGATGTTTTTGGCAAGATGTTTGAATCGGGCCGGGAGATTCAAAGCGGCTATCAGAAAAATATGGAATCAATTTTCGATCAATATCTTGATGGCATGAAGCGCGGGAAATAGACCGTGTTCGCTCACTAAAAAGCCCGGTCGAGTGAACGACCGGGCAAAAGACGAGCTGGAACTTGATAGCCCGTCTGGGGACCTGGGAAAAGGTCTCGGTTGGTATCAGGTCCGGACTTGCCGCGTATTCGCGCGCGCGCGCATGGCAAGCTCGACTGTCGGATCATGCCTAAGTTCACTGGCAAAACTCGCTACGACGTCACTTCGCGTCAGGCCAATATCTGCCAACTGCCGATCGCTCATTTCCGAAAGTGCATTGGCAGCGACACGATTTTTTACAGCTTTGAAAAACATCCGCACACCGTGCAGCAGGTGCGTCGACGCGTAATCAATTGAAACTGCCCGGGTTGCCGTATCATAGGGCAGCGGTGAAATAGTCCGGGTATGCCGTGTCATGGTCCTATCCATTTCTGCAAGCAAGATGTGAGGCGGAAACCTGAGGCAAGTCTGCTTTCACAACCCCTGCTCCGCATCACAACCAATACTTGAAATATGCAAAATAAAGATTGATCAGTCCAACGAATGTTTTTAATGTTCATCATCAACATTATTGATGGGAAGAGTTTATGCCTGCCACCCTCGACATCGACCAGCTGCAGACATTCATTGCGATTGTGGATTCAGGCAGTTTCACCCGCGCGGCCGACAAGGTTTTCAAAACCCAGTCCGCCGTTTCCATGCAGATGCGACGGTTGGAGGAACGGATTGGCAAGGACTTGTTTATCAAGGATGGTCGAACCAACCGGCTGACCGAGGAAGGCGAAAGACTTCTGGGTTATGCACGGCGGATGATCAAGCTGAACAATGAGACGATGGCGGCTTTCGACGACAACAAGCTGGAAGGTTCGATTCGCATCGGCACACCAGATGATTATGCCGATCGCTATATGCCGGGTATCATCGCGCGGTTTGCCAAAACCCATCCAGGCGTCGAACTCTATATCGAGTGTGAGCCATCAGTGGAATTGTCCGCGCGGCTGCAACGTGGCGAGCTGGATGTCGCGCTCGTGACGCATGATCCCAACGAACGGTCATCGGAAGTGGTTCGGACTGAACCGCTGTACTGGGTGACTTCAATGAACCATACAGTGCACGAGGAAGCCACAGTGCCATTGGCGGTTGGACGCACCTGTTGTCGGTGGCGCAATCTTGCCTGTTCTGCGTTGAATACTGCCGGACGCGATTATCAGATTCTTTTCACCAGTTGGTCGGCAACCGTTGTGGCTTCAGCGGTGCTAAGCGGACTTGCCGTATCGCTGCTGCCGGAATGTGCGGTGCGGCCAGGCATGAAAATTCTCTCTCAAGCCGATGGTTTTCCAGCCTTGATGCCAGCTCAAATCGGGCTGATGCGCCGCCCCGGCGCACCGCAGGCCTTGGTCAACGCGCTTTGTGGACATATTGCAGCCAGCCTTGATAACATCACACCCATCGGCCCCGATGAAGATGCGGAACAAAACGCCGGGCTCGTCAAGCGCGAACGCGGTGCTCGGGTCGATATTCCTTCCGTTGCGGCCTGGTAAGCAAAGCAGCGATCCTGCCCAGTAGAAAGCTATATCGGAAATGAAAGGCCGGGGTTTTTTGCCCCGGCCTTTCATTCAGTTTAGTCTGAAAATCTGACAAGTGTGATCAGACAAGATCAAACCGGTCGGTATTCATGACCTTGGTCCACGCCGCCACAAAATCACGAACAAATTTTTCCTGATTGTCGTCCTGGGCGTAGAGCTCGCAATAGGCGCGCAGCATCGAGTTCGAGCCGAAAACCAGATCCAGTCGGGTTGCAGTCCATTTCTCATTGCCGGTTGCGCGGTCAATGATGGCATAAGAGCCATCGTCCTTCTTCTCCCACTTGTTGGACATGTCCGTCAGATTGACGAAGAAGTCATTGACCAGCGCGCCCTCACGGTCGGTAAAGACACCATGTTTGCTGCCACCATGGTTGATGCCGAGCATCCGCATGCCGCCGACGAGAACGGTCATCTCGGGTGCAGTCAGCCCCAGAAGCTGACTGCGATCGACGAGAAGCTCCTCCGGTGGCACACCATAGTCGTCCTTGAGCCAGTTGCGGAAACCATCAGCGACGGGTTCGAGCGCCTCGAAGCTCTCGGCGTCGGTCATTTCCTCACTGGCATCGCCGCGGCCTGGAGCGAACGGAACATCGACGTTCTGACCGGCAGCCTTGATGGCTTGCTCCAACCCGACATTGCCGCCCAGCACGATGGTGTCGGCAAGCGAAGCCCCAGCTTCTTTCGCCAGTGGTTCAAGTGCGCCCAGAACCTTGGCGAGACGCTCGGGCTCATTACCGGCCCAGTCTTTCTGTGGGGCGAACCGTATGCGTGCGCCATTGGCGCCGCCGCGCAGGTCCGAGCCGCGATAGGTGCGCGCGCTGTCCCAGGCAGTAGCGATCAGTTCGCTCGGCGTCAGTCCGCTATTGGCAATCTTCGTTTTGAGCGCCTCTACGTTGTAATCGGTAGCGCCTGCAGGAATCGGATCCTGCCAAATCAGATCTTCCTGTGGAACGTCTGGGCCGTAGTAACGAACTTTCGGGCCCATGTCGCGATGCGTCAGCTTGAACCACGCGCGCGCAAAGGTGTCCTTGAAGTACTCCGGGTCTTTCATGAATTTCTGGCAGATCTCGTTGTAGATCGGGTCCACTTTCATGGCCATGTCGGCGTCGGTCATCACCGGCATTACGCGCTTCGATGGATCGGAGGCGTCGACAGGCATGTCTTCTTCCTTGATGTCGACCGGCTTCCACTGTTGTGCGCCTGCAGGCGACTTCGTCAGTTCCCACTCATGTCCGAAGAGCATATCGAAATAACCCATGTCAAACTTCGTGGGATCGGCCGTCCAAGCACCCTCGATACCCGAAGAGATCGCGTTGGAGGCAATGCCGCCCTGGTTCTGGTTGACCCAACCAAAGCCCTGCGCCTCGACGCCGGCTGCTTCCGGGTCTGGGCCGAGGGTCGAGGCGTCGCCTGCGCCATGTGCTTTGCCCACCGAGTGGCCACCGGCAGTCAGCGCCGCGGTTTCCTCATCGTTCATTGCCATTCGGCGAAAGGTCTCGCGCACATGCTGTGCGGTACGCGCCGGATTGGGATTGCCGTTGACGCCTTCGGGGTTGACGTAGATCAGGCCCATCTGAACTGCAGCGAGTGGGCCGTTCATGGTGCCCGCATCCTCGAGATCGCCATAGCGGCTGTCAGACGGTGCCAGCCATTCTTCTTCTTCACCCCAAAAAATGTCGTTCTCCGGGTGCCAGATGTCTTCCCGGCCGAAAGCAAAGCCGAATGTCTTCAGTCCCATCGATTCATAGGCGATAGTGCCAGCAAGGATCATCAGGTCTGCCCAAGATATCCTGTTGCCGTATTTCTTCTTTATTGGCCACAGCAGGCGGCGAGCCTTGTCGAGGCTGACATTATCGGGCCAGGAATTCAGCGGCGAGAAGCGCTGGTTGCCGGTGTTGCCGCCGCCGCGACCGTCATACAACCGGTAGGAGCCGGCTGAGTGCCAGGCCATACGCACCATCAGTCCGCCGTAATGACCCCAGTCAGCAGGCCACCAATCCTGGCTTTGGGTCATCAGCGCTTCGACGTCCTTTTTCAAGGCCTCAATATCGAGTTTTTTGAGCTCTTCGCGATAGTCAAAGTCCTTGGCCATGGGATTGGTCTTGGCATCATGCTGGTGCAGAATGTCGAGGTTGAGCGAATTAGGCCACCAATCACGCGCGCGCCGCCCGCTGGGGCTGGAGCCATGCATAACCGGGCATTGGCCTGTTTTAGCATCCATGTGTCGTCTCCCTTAAAATGCGCTTCACTGGCTTGTCCCAGCCGCGCCGAATGTTTCGTATGGACCATACATGAAGGAAGGGAATCATAATTTCCAATTGTATTTTTAATCATTTTTGATAAGAATAAACTATCATGATCACACTCAAGCAAATGGCCTATTTCGATGCACTGGCCCGCAATCTGCATTTCGGCAGAGCGGCAAGCGAAGCCCATATTTCACAACCGGCATTGTCGGCGCAGATAGCCGAACTCGAAAGCAGGCTGAACTGCCGGTTGGTCGAGCGTAGCCGTGCAGGTGTGGTTCTGACCGAAGCCGGGAGCCGTCTGTTGCCCGGCATCCGCAGCGTCCTCGAAGATGTTCGCACAATTGAGGAGCAGGCGCACGCCAATCAAGGCACACTGACCGGTCGCTTCCGGCTAGGCATTATTCCCACGCTTGCGCCTTATCTGCTTCCCACATTGGCACCCGACCTGCAAAAACACTATCCAAAATTGGAATTTCAGGTTCGAGAATCAGTCACAGAAACACTGGTCCAGCAACTGCATGCAGGCAGTCTGGACGCAGTGATTGCGGCGGCACCGATTAACGAACCATGGATTGCTCACTGGCCGCTATTTGGCGACAAATTTCACGTTGTTGCCAGTGAGAATGACCGCGACATTCTTGCCTCACCGCTCAACCAGCATAAAGCCGCACTTGACCGCCTGCTTCTACTTGAAGAAGGCCACTGCCTGCGCGATCAGGCGCTGGAGCTATGCGAAAGTCGGCCCGCCGGAAATCTGGTCAATTATGGTGCGACTTCGCTGACCACACTTTTGCAAATGGTCGCCAACGGAATGGGCCGGACATTGTTGCCTGAAATCGCCATTCCGGCGGAGGCCCGAAACCGGGATGATATCCGGATCATCTCATTCTCCGATCCAGCACCTGAACGTCAGATCGCACTGTTTTACCGCAGAGGCACCCAAAGAGGTGCTGACTTTGAAGCACTGGCAGAGCGTGTGCGCACGGTTGGTGGTAATATCTTTGCGCATGCAGAAGAGATCTTGAACGATCGCACCGTCGATGCCTGACAATCTGCGGTGTAAAGGCTAGCGCGCGACTCCCAAAAGATGTGCCGCGAGCAAAACCCACAGAGCCATGCTGGCAAGAAAGCCGATTACGAAGAGTGGGCGGCGATGGCGAAGCCTGTTTGTCGTAACGTGGATATAGGCATGGAGAAAACGCGAAGCCACAAACACCCAAGCAACTATGAGAACCAGAAAACTGACGCCATCAACAGCTTGCAGTGCCAGGCAGACAGCAAAAAACAAAACCGGCAACTCAAACTGATTGACGAGGCTCCGAATGGCTGTCGCGCTTGGCTCCGGTTCAGTAATTGGGACGCGATAATCTGACGATGTTGCAAGTCCGGTCTTGATTGCACCAATACGCCTGCGCGAGACCAGCACATAGATGGCATAAACCAAAAAGGCTTGCGCGATCATTGGCCAGAAAATGACTGTTGAATCCATGGTCCAATCTCCCAATATTTCCTCGACCCTAGCACATCGAATACACATCACCAGCACTATATGGAGCTGGAAAAATACCCACTGTGCCGAGCTGAATTGGCCAAAAAACTAACGGTCTTTAACCATAATTTCGGGCAAGGAGCAGACTGCATACCGGATCAAAGACAATTCTGACACCGACACAGCCCGAGCGATGGAGACCCGTGGGCAGGTCATCGGCGGACTGGATAAGATTGTTGGCAAGGAACCTGAGGATACGACAACTGCCGCAGGCGAAAAGCTGCAAGCCAAGCTGGATGCGATCCGGGTCGAAAACGACATCACTCCGGATACACAAACCACCGATGGTGAATTTGAGATCAACGAGGCGAACAAAGAATTGTTCGAATTCTTACCAAGGTTTCCAGGCCGGTCATCTCAAGGCGACCAACATGCTACCTACTTCCGGGCGAAACTTTTCTCTGCCTTAAACGCCAAACCTGCTAGGCCCCGGAATAATTCGGGCTCTCGCGCGTAATTGTCACATCATGGACGTGGCTTTCACGCAAACCCGCACCGCTAATGCGCACAAAGGTGGCGCGCTCATGGAAAGTTTTGAGATCACCAGCGCCGACATAACCCATGGCTGCCTTCAGGCCACCTGCCAACTGATGAAGCACGCTTGAAACCGGCCCCTTGTAAGCGACCTGCCCTTCAATACCTTCTGGAACAAGCTTGAGTGCATCGCGAACCTCAGCCTGAAAATAGCGATCCGCTGATCCACGCGCCATGGCGCCAACAGAGCCCATACCGCGATAGGCCTTGAATGACCGACCATTGTGCAAATAGACCTCACCCGGTGTTTCATCAGTGCCAGCGAGCAATGAACCAACCATAACGGCCGAAGCGCCTGCTGCAATTGCCTTGGCAAGATCGCCAGAAAACTTGATGCCGCCATCAGCAATGATCGGAATGCCCTGTTTCTGGGCCTCATTAACCGCGGACATGATTGCGGTGAGCTGCGGAACGCCCACTCCCGCTACGATGCGTGTTGTACAGATCGAGCCGGGACCTATGCCTACCTTCACCGCATCCGCACCGACGTCGATAAGTGCTTTAGTGCCTTCAGCGGTTGCGACATTACCAGCCATGATGCGCACGGAATTCGACATTTTCTTCACGCGACCCACCGAATCCAAAACGCGCTGAGAGTGTCCGTGGGCGGTATCAATAACGATGAGATCAATGCCTGCATCAATCAACCGTTCGGCGCGCTCGAAACCATCATCACCCACACTGATCGCCGCAGCTGCACGAAGGCGACCTTGCGCATCTTTGGAAGCATTGGGATTGAGTTGAGATTTCTCGATATCCTTGACCGTGATGAGACCGACGCACAGGCCGTCATTGTCTACCACAACGAGCTTTTCGATCCGGTGGGAATGAAGCAGTCTCTTGGCTTCGGTCTGATTCACATTTTCCTTGACAGTGACAAGGTTTTCTTTGGTCATCAATTCGTGGATCTTCTGATCGGGATCGGTGGCAAATCGCACATCACGGTTGGTCAAAATACCAACCAGCCGGCCGGGACCTTCAGGATCCAACCCTTGATGCTCAACCACAGGAATTCCGGAGATACGAAAGGTCGCCATTAGATCGAGTGCTTCAGACAGTTTGCCATTTGGGTGGATGGTGACCGGATTGATGACCATACCGCTTTCGAACTTCTTTACCTTGCGAACTTGTTCAGCCTGTTCAATTGGCGACAGATTGCGGTGAATAACACCAATGCCGCCAGCCTGAGCCATGGCGATGGCCAAAGCAGATTCTGTTACGGTATCCATGGCGGAAGACATGATTGGCAGATTGAGATCAAAATCTCTGGCAATACGAGTGGAAACATCGGTCTGGCCGGGCATGACTTCAGAATGTCCGGGCTGCAGGAGCACGTCATCGAAGGTCAAGGCGTGATCGCCAGTCAAAGTTTGAAGAATTGTTGCCATCGCCGGTCCATCCCGTTTGTTGCAAACTGGGAAACTGAATCTTCAGTTGTCCCTCGCCGCTGCGTTGGCAAGGGCAGGTACCACGGCTTACTGCAATGCGAAAGAGGCTCTGCCGCCGAAGTGGCAGAAAATTGAGTATAATTGCGAATGCTGCACCAGATCTTGGGCCCGAATCAACCGAACCCGGTGCAACATCTGCACCGGGTTCGATGTCAAACAGCCGCCTACTCAGGCTGGCTCATACCATTGGGCGATTTTGACCTCGGTTTCCTCACCTGTCAGCTTCGCGAACTCTTCAGGGTCTTGAGTACCGCCGTCACGCCCGTGGAAGTGATAGGGGTAGACGTATTTCGGTTTGAATGCATTCACACCATCAGCAGCCTGCGTGATATCCATCGTAAATGGCAGGTTCATGCAGACGAACGCCACGTCGATGTTCTCAAGTGCCTTCATTTCAGGAATATTCTCGGTGTCGCCAGAGATATAAACGCGGAATCCATCAAAGCTCAGAACGTAACCATTGTCGCGCCCTTGCGGGTGAAAATCCAAGCGATCTTCCGTTATATTGTAAGCTGGAATGGCTTCCACACCCATGCCATTCCAATCAGAACTCTCACCATTGGCCAACTGGCTGGCCTTGGCTTTCAGGTCTTCCGGCAACATCGCGAATACAGCCGGGTTGGTGATGAGGGAAGTCGTGTCTTCAACAAGCGCGGCGAGTGTCTCGGCGTTGTAATGATCGCCATGCTCATGGGTTACCAATATCAGATCCGGCTTGGGAAACCCGGAATACTGACCCGCTTCACCGACCGGATCACAATAAATGACGCCTGCCGGCGTTTCCATTACGAAAGACGCATGGGCAACCGGGTGAACAGTTATATCACCAGCGTTTGACTTGAACTTGTCGCTCATGGCCGCTTGCGCGCGCGCGGCAAACGGCAACAGTAGCGTCACTCCCGAAAAAGCTGCAGCGGTATGAATGAATTGGCGTCTATTGATAGTCATTATGTATCTCCTTCTTCGAGTCGCCATACAACTCGGCGAAGTCACGCGAAACGGCAAGTCACAACAACGTTACCGGGTATTCAATTTATTCAACTAAATGGTTGACTATCTACTGAATGCCTCTATATTCAACAACATGGTTGAATCAGAAAAAACAAGTATGCCATCATCGCACCTTAACGGCATTTTTCACGCCCTGAGTGATGCCACCCGCAGAAACATGCTGCAGGAACTGGCGACCGGCGAAAAGACGGTCACCGAGCTTGCCGAACCTTACGAGATGTCGTTGGCAGCAGCCTCCAAACACATTCGGGTTTTGGAACATGCCGGGCTGATTGAGCGAAGAATTTCCGGGCGGACACACCATTGCCACATCGTGGGCAAGCCGCTGGCCAATGCGCAAGCATGGCTGAGTACCTATGAACGGTTCTGGACCAGCCGTCTGGATGCACTTGATCAACTGTTGCGCCAGGAAGACCCCACTCCCCCGACAAATCACGAGGAACCAGAGAAATGAATGATATGCAGCAGCTTGACGAATTCGCTACCTTCAGCGACCCGATGACACTGACCATACAACGGATGCTTCCTGGACCAATCGAGCGTTGCTGGGCCTATCTGACTGAAAGCGAGTTGCGGAAGAAATGGTTGGCCGCCGGTGAAATGCACCCGGAAGCCGGTACCGAATTCGAATTCATCTGGCGCAATGAAGAGCTTTCAGCAGCCCCTTCGGTCCGTCCGGAAGGAGCTTCTGAAGAAAACCGGATGACCTGCACAATTACCACATATGAACCGCCGCATAAATTGGGTTTCACCTGGGGCCAGAGCGGTGGAGTGGAAATTGTACTGGAAGAGCGGGGCGAACGCGTCCTGTTGACACTCACCCATAACAACGCACCAGACCGCTCAACATTATTGTCGGTCAGCGCCGGATGGCATCAGCATCTCGACACGCTGGCCCGGGTGGCTGCGGGTCAAGAGGCGGAGCCGTTCTGGGAAAATTTCGGCGCAAAACGATCAGAATACGAAAAACGCATCACGGCCTGACAGAGTTTTCTCTCAGCAAGATGAAGGGGACTGGCAAGCGGGATTATTCGCTGAGAACCTGTCAGACCTCTTCATTCACAGTCTCAGATTCACTTTCCGCAGTCCGTCCCTTGAAGCCCTTGGCCAGAACAAACATCTCTACCGATTCTGCCCGACTGGCAGGCGGCTTGACATGAATTACCGACTTGAAATTCCGTTTCAGAAAAGTCAGCAAATCCCGCTCGGTACCGCCCTGGAAAGTCTTGGCGAGAAAATGCCCTCCGGGTGTGAGAACCTCGACCGCGAAATGAGCTGCGACCTCACACAAGTGCATGGTGCGAATGTGATCAGTGTTGGAATGACCGGTAGTGGGTGCAGCAAGGTCCGAAAGCACGATATCAGGCCATCCGCCAAGCTCATCCATCAACAACCCCGGTGCTTCATCGGCGAGAAAATCCATTTTGAGAAAGCGAACACCTGGCAGGAAGTCCATGTCGAGAAAATCAATCGCAACGACCTTTGGTGCATCTTCGGTGGAACCGGTGACGCGTGCTGCAATTTGCGACCATCCGCCCGGCGCTGCTCCCAAATCGATGATACGGCGTGCACCCTTCAAGATGTTATGTTTCTCGTCGATCTCAAGCAATTTATAGACCGCACGCGAGCGGTAGCCTTCATTTTTGGAGCGCTGCACGTAAGGATCGTTGAGGTGACGTTCCAGCCAGCGGCGTGATGACGCTTTCAGCTTTCCCTTCTTAATCTTTTGGCCGATCTTGCGGCCACCAGTTGCTTTGCGAACAGGCGGTTTGGTCATGTTTGTTCTCCGCCGCGTTGGGCATTGGCGGCCTTCATTCGGGCACGATGACGCCGGCTTGAACGGCGCCAGGCGCCATCTTCTGCCATCATTTCATTAAGCAGGCCTTCACGTAACCCACGATCAGCAACCCGCATACGCTCAGATGGCCAGCGCTTGCGGATCGATTCGAGGATAGCGCAGCCCGCGAGAACCAGATCGGCGCGGTCTGTTCCGATACACGGGTTAGCCGCTCGTTGAGCAAAACTCCAGCCGAGCAATCTTTCAAGAGTTGTGTCAACTTGCGTGCTGGTGAGCCATATCCCATCAACTTTGCGCCGGTCATAGCGTGGCAACTCGAGATGCAGGCCCGCCAGCGTTGTGACCGTGCCAGACGTGCCGAGCAGGTGAAAACGGTTTGCATCCGCGCCTTCTGCAAATGCAGGCAATAGGGGTGGAACAAATCCATCCAACATGGAATCAACTTCCTCGACCATTGCTGCAAATGTCTCGCGTGTGACTGACGCACCGCCGTACCGCTCTGACAAGGTGACCACGCCAACCGGTAAAGACGTCCAGGCATGGATGTGGTTGGCCAACCGGTTTGAGCGATTCTCTGTCAGGTCGATCATCGCAATTTCTGACGATCCACCGCCAATATCGAAGAGCACCAACCCGTTGGTCTCACGATCAACCAGCGAAGTGCAACCAGCCACAGCAAGTCTTGCCTCGGTTTCACGATCGACAATTTCAAGTTCCAACCCGGTTTCGCGCTCAACGCGTTGCAGAAATTCCACTCCGTTTTCTGCCGAACGGCAAGCTTCCGTCGCAATCAGTCGCTTGACCCGCAATTGCCAGCTTTCCAATTTGGACGCGCAGACGCGCAGTGCATCGACCGAACGATCCATTGCATCCGCTGAAAGCCTTCCAGTGGCCGCAAGCCCCTCGCCCAAGCGGACGATGCGCGAAAAAGCATCCACAACACGAAACTGGCCGGGCCGGGTTGGCTGGGCAATCAACAAGCGACAATTATTTGTCCCCAAATCAAGTGCCGCATAGAGGTCGTCTAACTGAGGTTTGGGTCTGGCCGGATATCTGGCACGGTGTCGGTCATCGCGCAGTCCGTAGCTCGAACGCCCTTCACCTTTATGTGCCCGCTGACCCGCGACATTATCCAAGTCACGCTTCGAACCATCAGCCCCCGCACCTGGCTGGTCTGCTCGGCCTTTCGCAGTTGGCCCGTTGTCCGATTTCTGCGCAGGCTTATTGCCAGTTGCTGATAACGGGTGGCCTTGTAAAGCGCGGGGGAGTGACTTGTTGCGGCCGCGACGGCGGCGTTTTCGCCGGGGTGGACCTTCTGCCGCATTTCCGGCCTGTTTTGCGGGCCCCTGCCCTTCACTGCCGCCTACGGCACCTTGACTGTTTTGAGACTGATTGTCGGCAGATTTCTGCGTTAATGCTCCAGTATCACCAACAGATGGCGAGGAATTACGTCGTTTACCACGGCGGCGCCGTCGCTTGGGCCCTGATCGGGATTTGTTGGGAGATTCGGTGGCCTGGGCAGTTGCGGACGGAGTCCCGCCGCCAATTCTGCCGGAAGCGGTGTCACTGCCACCGTCCTTTCCAACTCCCCCTGCCGCTGCCGCTAAGGCGCTTGCAGAAGAAGCCGAGCCGTTCCGTTTCTCCCCCGGATGCGGCTTGTTGCCGTCTGGGGAGTCGGTCACATTTTTTCCCTACTGCACCATCTCGACACTGTGGCCTGCGGCGCATTGCTGTTTTGCGTTGCTACAAGACTAGCAAATGCTGCCGACAACGCAAATTGCTTTTTTGGAAAGTCAAAGCCGCGATGGGTGAAGTCATAGTCGCTCGGCCGTCGATAGGCAGGGATTTATGTTTTCCCATAGATACGATCGCACCATCCGCTTGTGAGCGACTGATCAAACTCACAGCAGGCAAGATTCGGCGCTCATTTCTCGGAATATCGGCGAATCTTGTACATTTGGTGAGGCAGGCAATGCAAACCGTGTCATGCATCGCATGACAGATCGCGGCCCCACCCGCTGCCAACTGATGTAGCAGTTGCGGTTCCGCGCTGATTTTTCAGGAGTAGCAGCGGCTATCTAAGCCGAAAATCATTCGGTGGTTGATGTGTGGAGAACCCGTTCAAATTTAGGGAACACTCCAAAACAAGTTCACGGCCACCATAATCAGCGCGGGGGCTGCGAAAGACGCCACCAATGCCAAGTGCGCGCGGCGATTCATTCCTGCTTCATGGGCTTCATGGCGCTGAATCTCTTTGGTTATTGCTTCTTCAAAATTTTCATCAATCACTCGCAACTCTCCCATCCAAAGATCGAATTGCTAAACGCGCCGAACCTGAAAAGGTTCCCAAGGACCGCAAAATTTCCACGCCCTCCATAATAAACCGAAAATCTTGGTGCTTGGGATCACTATCAAGTGCGACAACGCACCAAAATCACTGAGCTGAACGAAATCACTTGGTCTTAAACAGTTGGGCCTTGATCCGCTGATGGATTGCCGTTAAAAGGCCCCACGTTCGGTCAGGCTGCATTGATTACTGCAGTCGTCGTTCGCCCGGGCGATCACCAAATGAGCAGCCCAGGCGTTGGGGAATAGGTTAACGGTAGACCCGCGGACTCTGACTCCGCTAGTCCTGGTTCGAATCCAGGTTCCCCAGCCAACCGCCTTCCGCATCTCCGTACTGTCAATTTTCGTCGCCGATAACTGCGCTCCTTCCGCATGTTAGCAGAGCGCGTGGTCAACTGAGACGGCAAATGCGCCCCATATCAGGTGGCAATTCCTGCTTTGTTTCAGTTTGCCATTTCGGAGCTGACATTTTGCGGAAGCCGCTTCGGCAAACAATCTGCCGTCGATCATGAGGTCGCGCGTTTCCACCGGTATGTGAGAAGTTCTAATTCAGAGAATGGTGGCAATGCGCCGCTGGGCCTGCAAGTCAGATGGCATCGATTGATGCCGAGCCATTTGGCGGTGAGGCTCACCGGCTGATTTCCCTGCACGATCTTTTTGACGGTGTCAGGTGCGAGGAACGCCAAATCGACCACTTGCAAGATACGACGCTTGGAGAGGTTTTCCGTTGCGGCGATCTCTTCGAATGACTGCCCGCGCTTGATCGCATCAGAATAGTGACGGGCCTTGGCAATGCTGCGGATCAGGGTGGTGTCGATCGGTTTCGAATTGTCAGTTCCGATCGTGAGTATCGTTTCGACACCACGCTTTCTGAGCTGGAACGGCGTGGTGAAAAAGAGACCTTCAGGGTTCAGGTCGCTCTTTGAGATTTCATCCAATCGGTGGACTTGTCCGGTATTAATTCGGTATCCAGTTCTCGTTCAGGCCATAGATGGAATAGACCGTATTCCAGATCACCATCGGCACGCCGACCAGAATGAGAAGGCATACCGCAGCGATTTTAAGAAACCTGTTCAATAGACGCGCCCGCACCCACTGACCAGCCATTCCAGGCATCACCACCCGGTGTCGTGCTCCAGGGATCGAGATTAGACCAACTGCCGGGATTATCCGTGCCGCGATAGGAGATGACCTTCTGACCGTTGGCCAAGCCCTCAATGCTGTCATCCGTTATCTCATAGGCGATGGCGTAGAAGCCGGCAGCTTTCGCGACACCTGCATCGAGGAGTTGCTCGGCATCTTTGCCAATTGTTGCTGAACCAATTTTGTAATTTTCGCCACCTAGACCCAAAATCCCAGATTCATAGCCGCGATTGTAACTATCCATTGCGAGAATTGAGAGGAACAGTTCTTTAGAAATATTCATAACTTATTCTCCGATCGGGCTTTTAAGTCCTGAGATGGTGGTTTGAGCCAGTGACGGCAGGCTTCGCCAAACAGGATTTTTCAAGAACTTGTCCGAATTTATCCACCCCAACACCGCCTCCACTTTGCCCTTGGTCACAGGCTCGTCGGTGATCGCGATGGTGATGGATTTGAGCGCGTAACCAGCGCCGAATGTGGCGGCGAGATCATCGGGGGCAACGCGTTTGACGCTGGCCGGATCATTGATGTCATCAAAGGTGACCAGCAGTGGATAGAGTCTGCGCGGCAGTTCCGTCGTTGCCCGCATGGTTTCCAGCTTGTCATAGACGGCGGTCGCCATTTCCCGGTTTTCCGGCTTTGTTCGCGGCAAAAAGGCCTCGCGTGCCGTGGCAATGGAATAACCCTTCAACAGCGCAAACAGATACCGCGGACCCGGTGCAGTCCCACCAAGATCAACGACTACAGCCTCGCCTCTGAGACTGTGAGTGCTCGACCCCGCACTGTCGCCAACTCCCCACCATTTGGGTGGCAGTTCGAACGTGACCGCGCTGACCGCACTCCCGGTTCGCGGGCCATCCGGAGTTTCAACCGTCACAGTGAGTTTCTGATGCCACGCCCAACTGCGGAAACCGAACATGTTACAGCCAGCCAATGACAGCATCAGGCTGGCAATCAGTGCCACCCGAAGAACCGGAATT